>OLPU01001863.1_pt1 | contig 14959 bp, 14 predicted proteins | sample 1673111 | NCBI WGS metagenome assembly OLPU01 (sample SAMEA3136755, study PRJEB25190) | human gut metagenome | reverse complement strand
GCGGCGGTCAGGTCGGCGATACTGGAATAATTGAAAGTGATGACGCGTCTCTTAAAGTTATTGACACCAAAAAGAGTAACGGAAAATTCCTTCATGTATGTAAGGTAGAAAACGGCGTTGTTAAAGTTGGTGATAAAGTTACTACGCTTGTAGATAAAGAGAGACGTCAGTCCATAAAGAGAAACCATTCTGCTGTGCATCTTGTTCAGGCGGCGCTCAGAGAAGTGCTGGGAAAACATGTCGCACAGGCAGGCTCATATGTTGATGAATATAGGTTTAGATTCGATTTTTCACATTATCAGCCTTTGACTGAGGATGAGATACTAAAAGTGGGAATGTTAGTTAATAAAAAGATAATGGAAGCTATTCCTGTTGAATGTTTTGAGGAGGATGTTGCCACAGCTAAGTCGATGGGGGCTATGGCGCTGTTTAGTGAGAAGTATGGCAGCAGGGTTCGTGTGGTAAAAATGGGTGATTTCAGCACTGAATTGTGCGGCGGCTGTCATGTAGAAAATACTGGAAAGCTCGGGCTAATGAAAATACTCAGCGAAACCGGAGTTTCAGCCGGCGTCAGACGTATTGAGGGAGTGACAGGCTATAATGTTATTCTTCAGATGCGTGAGAAGAGTAAGCTTATTGATGATGTTTCCAGCGTTTTGAAAACTAACCCGTCAGATCTGCTTAACAGGGCTGAAGGCATAGTTGCGGAACTTAAGGATGCAAGACATGAGATAGACAGCTTAAAGAGCAAGCTTGCTAAAAACAGCGTTGATGATATTTTAGGAAATACTGAGGATATAGGCGGAGTTAAGGTAGTAACAAAAATTCTTGACGATAATATTGATATGAACACAATGCGTGAAATAGGTGATAATATTAAGAATAAAATCCCTAACGCTTTTGTAGTTCTTGCTTCCAAGATTGGCGAGAAAGTTAATCTTATTTCTATGGCTTCAAAAGAAGCGATAGATAAGGGCGCTAATGCGGGTGCGGTGATTTCTGAAATTGCTAAACAATTAGGCGGCGGAGGTGGCGGAAAGCCGGACAGTGCTCAGGCTGGCGGCAAGAAGCCGGAAAAAACAGAGGAAGTTATGAAAAATGTTTCTGATATCCTGAAAAAACATCAGGAGAAAAATAAATAATATATTTATTTATGAAAGTGAGGACAGATAATTATGGATGATTGTTTGTTTTGTAAAATAGCGGCGGGGGACGTGCCGTCAAATAAGGTTTATGAAGACGAATATGTGTATTCATTTTTAGATATTGACCCAAAAGCTCCGACGCATATAATTTTTATACCGAAACAGCATATTGGTTCCGCTAATGAGCTTGATGATAATAACGCTGAAATTATCGGCAAGATTTTTACTGCAATCTCAAAAGTTGCAAAGGAAAAGGGCTTTGATAAAGCAGGGTATAGAATAGTCAATAACTGCGGCGAAGATGGAGGACAAACGGTTGGGCATTTGCATTTTCATGTTTTAGCAGGCCGTTCTCTGCAGTGGCCTCCGGGTTAAAAAATAAAAGGGTATCTTTTTGATACCCTTTTTGTTTAATAAAAATATTTTTAGAGGAAGTGATAAATTTGAAACCAATAATTCTATTGTATAATGTTAAAGAAGAAAAATATAACAGAATGAAACCTGTATTGGGACTAATGGGTATAAAGGTTAAGTTAGTTGATAACGGTTCTCTTGGAGACAAAGTTGAATATATTGCCTGGCCTGAGGAATATGCAAATGAGAAAGAGCCGGCAGTTCTATATTCAAATGATATTGATTTTGAGTTTATAACAGATGATGTGTTTTTTGCATTATGAATTACTTTAAATCCTGTGTCTAGATTTTGTCCTCCTCCTGCAAATGTAATCCCTGTGTATTCTGTCTTTGCTCCTTCTCCATTTAAAATACTCATTGGATATAACATTGATACCTTTGATCCAAATGACCCTGTTACCCAATCTACTTGAGCATTTTTTCCTACTAATGCTTTTTTTGTGTTTAAATTCATCATGTTTTTTGACCAATTTTCTATTGTTGAATATCTTAGATATGCATCGTCTTTTACATATAATTCAACACATCCTGCATGTAAATTTACTTTATTATATTTAGGTGCTGAACAGCCCTCTATAAAATGCAATTTTGCACCTTTTTCTACTATAATTAATGTATGTTCAAATTGACCTGATTCTGGTGAATTTAATCTGAAATAAGACTGTAATGGAATATCTAATTTTACATTTTCTGGTACATATACAAATGAACCTCCTGACCATACAGCTGCATGTAATGCAACAAATTTATGGTCATTTATCGGAACACATTTCATAAAATGTTCCTTTACTATTTCAGGATATTCTCTTACAGCTGTTTCCATATCTGTATAAATAACTCCTTGTTTAATTAATTCTTCTTTTATACTATGATATACTACTTCTGAATCATATTGGGCTCCAATACCTGCTAGTGATTTTTTCTCTGCCTCTGGAATTCCTAGTTGATCAAAAGTATTTTTTATATCTTCTGGTACTTCATCCCAGCTTGAATTTAATTTTGATTTTGGTTTTACATATGTTGCAATTTCTTGCATATTTAATTCTGATAAATCTGGTCCCCATGTTGGAAGTTGCAATTTTTTATATGTTTCTAATGCTTTTAATCTAATTTCTAACATCCATTCTGGTTCGTTTTTTTGTTTTGAAATTTCTTTTACTATTTCTTCATTTATCCCTTTTTCCATTTTAAAATCATAATTATCTTCATTTTTGATATCATAGATATTTCTATTTATATCTTCTACTTTAGTTTTCATTTTTATATTTACCATATCCTTCTTTTTCAATTTCTTCAGCAAGTTCTGATGAACCTGTTTTTACAATTTTTCCATCTACTAAAATATGAACATAGTCGACTTTTAAATTTTGTAAAATACGTGTATTGTGAGTTATTATTAAAACTGCATTTTCCTCATTTTTATATAAGTTAATTCCTTTTGATACTATTCTTATTGCATCTACATCAAGCCCAGAATCTGTTTCATCTAATATTGCTAATTTTGGATTTAATACTAACAATTGTAAAATTTCATTTTTCTTTTTTTCCCCTCCAGAAAAACCTACATTTAAATCTCTATTTATTAGATTAGGATTCATATTTAATTCTTCAATATATTTTTTCACTTCTTCTTTTAATTGAAATACTTTTACTGGCTTATCTTCAATTTTATTCTTTGCGTATTTCAGAAAATTCATGGTTGAAATTCCTGGTATTTCTTCAGGTGATTGAAATGACATAAAAATACCTTTTTTAGCAATTTTATCTGTTGATAAATCGTTTATGTTTTCTCCTTCAAATTCAATTTCTCCGCTTACCTTTTTATATTCCGGACTATTAAAAATAACACTTGCTGTTGTGGATTTTCCAGCTCCATTTGGTCCCATTATTACATGGACTTCTCCTTTGTTTACGGTTAAATTTAATCCTTTTAATATTTCTTTTGTTTCAGCATTTGCATATAAATTTTTTATTTGTAACAATTCTTTACTCATCTATATTTTCCTCTCTTTTTAAATTCAAAATTTTTCTATTACAACATCTACATTTTTCTTCATTGATGTCATAATTGCAATTTAAATTGTATACACCTAATATCTTGTATACATATTTCGTTAGCATATTTAAAGTATTATCATTCATGACAGCTTTTAATCTAATTGCTTCTTCTTTTGCTTCTTCTTTTGGAATTTCTAGTATTTCTGTTAAAAACACATAAACAATATCATAAGCTTCAAGAACTTTTTTGGCTAATGCCTCTCCTTTGTTTGTTAACCTGATTTCTCCATATGCTTCATATTCAAGCATTTCATTTGCTTTTAAATTTTTAATTGCTTTATTTACGCTTGGCTTTGTGCAATTCATTCTGTTTGCAATTGTTGTAACTTTTATGTCTTGTCCTTGTTTCTTTAGGACATATATTGTTTTTAAATATTCTTCTAATGAACTTGATATCATGTACCTTCTCCTTTTGTTAGTTTCGGCTAACATTATACTTCCATTTATTGAATTTGTCAAGTATCCTTGTAAAATCGTTTCTATGATTTTTCTTTAAATATTTGACAAATAAAAAAGTAAAAGTAGCATATGAAAGTACTACTTCTACTATTATTCATGTACCTATTTAATTATATCTTTTATAACTTCTCCTGCCATAATTAATCCTGCAACAGATGGCACAAAAGATATACTCCCCGGAACTTGATTTCTCGCAGTGCATTTTCTTTCAGTTCCAGGAGGACATATACAATTTGTTTTACAACTACACTCTGCTGATTCATCTGGTTTTATCGGCTCTTCCTTTGAGTATACTACTTTTAAACTTTTAATATTTCTTGCTCTTAATTCTTTTCTCATGACTTTTGCCAAAGGACATACACTAGTTTTATAAATATCTGTTACCTCAAATCTTGTTGGATCTAATTTATTACCTGTTCCCATACTTGATATTATAGGAATATTTAACTTGTTTGCCCTTACTACTAATTCTATTTTTGCTGTAACAGTATCTACTGCATCCACTATATAAGAAACATCTTTATCTAACAACTCTTTACTTTCTGGCATAAAAAATTCCTGATAAATTTCAACATTAGCATTTGGATTAATTTCTAAAATTCTTTCTTTTGCTACTTCTACTTTATATTTACCTATTGTCTTTCTGGTTGCTATTATTTGTCTATTTAAATTAGTTAAGCAAATTTTATCATCATCTATTAATATAAAATTACCTATTCCAGCTCTTGCTAATCCCTCTACTACAAAAGAGCCTACTCCTCCTATTCCAAATACAGCAACTTTTGCATCTTTTAATTTTTCTATTCCTTCTTTTCCTATTAATAATTCTGCTCTTGAAAATTGATTCAACATTTTATTTTCCCTTTCTTTTTTTAATTTTTGCAATAAAAAATCCCTCATATAGCTCATTTGGTTTAACACATAAGCATCCCTTTATTTTGCTTGGAAGTAATGGTAATTGCTCCATTCCTTCAATTTTTATTGGTACAATTTCTAGATTATTATTTAAAACTTGATTTAATATATCTTCATTTTCTTCTTGTAAAATAGAACAAGTAGAATATACCATTTCTTTTCCAGGTTTTAAAACATCAATCGCTTTTTTTAATAATTTTATTTGTGCTTTTTTTGATTTATCAATTAATTGCTTAGTAAACGTTTTTTCTAGATTTGGATTTTTGCTACTTAATGTTCCACTTCCACTACAAGGAGCGTCCAACAATATTTGATCAAATGAAAAAAATGAATCTATATTTCGTGCATCAACTACCATAACATAAACACATGATGCACCTTGTTTTTCTATATTATACTTTAAGCGTTCTGCTCTAATTGCATTCATTTCACAAGCTGTTATCCTTGCTTCATTATTAACCAAAGCTGCCATTTGAGTGGTTTTCCCTCCTGGTGCTGCAGCCATATCCAAAATATCGGTTTCTTTTTCTGGCTTTAACATAATTGGTGGTAACATAGAAGATAGACTTTGAAGATAAATTTTTCCATCTTTATAAATATCTAATTTTTGTATTTCTTTTTCTCTTACATTTTTTATAACAAAAGCTTCTTTACTCCATGGCACTTTTTCATATTCAATATCTGCATTTTGCAGTTCATTCTCTATTTCTTCTGTATGACTTTTTAATGTATTTACACGTAAAGTTACTTTTCTTTCTTGACTATATCCATCTATAATTTCTTCTGTTAACTGATTTCCATATTGTCTTTCTAGCATTTCTTTTAAAAATACAGGTACTTTATCCTCCATATTTTGCTCCTTTTATCTTTTTGTTTATTATACTACTTTTTCTTTATATAACACAAATATTTTTTGAAATAAAGTTTTTTAATTGAATTTTTTTAAATTTTTCTATATAATATCTTTATTATTATAAATTTAGGAGAATTAATATGGAACATTGGAGTGTTGAAGATTACAAAAATTTTACGAACAATCGTAACAGAAAAAGTAAATATAGAGCAAATAAAGTATCTGTTGATGGTCATACTTTTGATAGTCAAAAAGAAGCAGATTATTATTGTGAATTAAAAATAAAATTACAAGCAAAAGAAATTAATGGCTTTTGTTTACAACCAACTTTTATATTAGCACCTGGTCTAAAATATAAAGCTGACTTTATTGTTTTTCACATAGATAATTCAACTGAAGTTGTTGATGTAAAAGGATTTAAAACAAAAGAATATATTGCTAAGAAAAAAGTATTTGAAGATAAATTTAATTTAAAAATTACTGAAATTTAAATTATTTAATATTTTATATAAGTTAAACTCTTTATTTTACACTATCTATTTCGACAGATTTTGACAAAGAAATGAGACATTTTAGACCTGTCCCAAATGTCTCATTTCTTCATTTCTTTTTATTTTTTTAGTTGTTGTTTTTATTAATTCTTTGTCTGTTAAGATCATATTTTTTATATATTTATATGGTGGAAATGTTTTGTTTATTTCTTTTATTTTCTCCCATATTATTTTTTCTAATTCTTCTTTTTCTATGTTAGGATATTTTGTTTCTATTATATTTGTATCATATACTACTTTAACTGTAAGTTTTACATCGTTTTTGTCTTTGTTGTCTGGCATTCCAAATACCATACATTCTTTTACTTCTTCTAATCTATTGATTAATACTTCTAGTTCTTCTGGAAATACTTTTTTTCCATTTTTTAATACTATCATGTCTTTTTTTCTTCCTGTTATAAATATATATCCTTGTTTATCTATATATCCTAAATCTCCTGTATAAAACCATCCATTTTTCAATACTTCTTTTGTCGCTTCTGGATTTTCATAATACCCCAACATTACATTAGGTCCTTTTACTTTTAATTCTCCAATTCCATTTTCGTCTTTATTTTCAAATTCTATATCTACATTGTCCATTGGAACTCCTATAGAACCATATTTTACTTTTTTATAGTTCTCTGCTGCTATAACAGGAGATGTTTCTGTTAAACCATATCCTTGTACTAAATCTATTCCTAATTCATTAAATCTCTTTGCTACTTTTTTATCTAGTGGCGCTCCTCCTGATATAATAAATCTCATGTGCCCTCCTAGCTCATTTAAAATAGTTTTAAATAGCTTTCTTCTAATATCTATATGGAATACTTTTAATAAAAAATTACTTAGTTTTATTGTTGAATTCACCAATTTAGCTTTTCCTTGCTTTTCAATTCCTTGTTCTATTTTTTTATAAATTGCTTCTATTAATAGTGGTACTCCTACAAAAACCGATACTTTATATTCTTTTAAATTTTGTGCAACATATCTTAATCCATCTGGAAATGCAGTTGCTAATCCACAAGCTAACATTACAATCATTTCTGTTGAACCAAAGATATGATGAAATGGTAAAAATGCTAAGTTTACATCTGTTTCATAAAAATTTTCTACTAATTGCATAGCATATACATTTGAAGCTATATTGTTTTGTGATAACATAACTGCTTTTGATTTTGATGTTGTTCCAGATGTGAATAATAATATATTCATTTTATAAGAGTCTATTTCTTTATTTATATAATTCTGATTTCCTTTGTCTAATAATTCTTTACCCTCTTTTTTTAATGTTTCTATATCAATGTAATTATCTTGCTTGCTCATACAAATATATTCTTGTACATATGTGTTATTTCTTTCTTTTATTTTTTCTATATTATCTATATATTTCTCATCAAAAACTACTATATCAGCTCTACTTCTTTTTATGCAACTTTCTAGTTCGTCCACTTGTAGTTCTTTATCTAATGGTATTGATACCATTCCTCCTAATAAATTTGCTAAATGCGTTAATACCCATTCATAACGGTTTCTTCCTACAATAGCTATCCTTTTGTTTTGATATCCTAAATCAAATAATTTTGTTCCTAAATAGTTTATTTCTTTTAATAATCTTTTATATGATATATTTTCATATTCTACTTCTTTGTCTTTTTTATGTTTTAAAATAAAAGCTGTATTTTCTCCGTATTTTTCTGCGGAATTATATATAATTTCCTTTATATTTTCAAATTCAGTTGCTTCAAAATATCTCTCTTTTTTCATTCTTTTCTCCTTTATCTAGTATTGAATACTAGATTAGCACATATTTAATAACCTGTCAAGTAGTTGACTAATCTTTCTAAAAATGGTATTATTGTTGATATGAGGTGATTTCATGGAAGAAAAGAAACTTTATAATGAAGAAGATATAAAAAAATTTCATCTTCCTAGATGGGATGAAATTCCAAATATTGATTTATATATTGATCAAGTAGTATCTCTGCTTGAAACTTATTTATCAACTTATATAAAAGGAGAAAATAATAAAGAGGACAAAATTGTAACAAAAACAATGATTAATAATTATGTTAAACATAATATTATTAATCCTCCTGTTAACAAAAAATATAATAAAGAACATATGGCATATTTGTTTGTTATATTTATTTTAAAACAAATTTATAGTATAGACGAAATAAAAAAAATGCTTGATTTAGCAATAAAAACTTCGCCTATTGATCAATCTTATAATCGCTTTTGCTCTGAATTAGAAAAGGCAATAAAAATGACTTTTACAGGTGAAAACTATATTAATAATAATCGTCTTTCTAAAGAACAATATCTTTTGCGTAATGCTGTTCAATCTTTTGCAAACAAGCTTTATGTCCAAAAAGTATTTTTGGAAAGAGACTAAAAAAAGAGAGCTATTATCTAAATTTATTTTTAAATAATAGCTTCTCTTTTATTTTATGCATTTAATAATTACTGTAACCATTAAAGTTTATATCCATTTTTTCTTGATATAAATTCTTTGTTTTATTTTTACAAATGTAAAACTCTTTGTTTTATTTCCTTTGTCTTTCCTACATTCCAGAAGTTTTCTCCTAAGTATCCGCATGTTCTTCTAACAACTGACATTTTATTATGATCTTTATTTCCACAATTTGGGCATTCCCATTCATTATCTTTATTTATAATAATTTCTCCATCAAATCCACATACATGGCAATAATCTGATTTTGTATTAAATTCTGCATATTGAATATTGTCATAAATGAATTTTACAACTGATTCTAATGCATCTATGTTTTTACTCATATTTGGTATTTCTATATAAGAAATTGCTCCTCCTGTAGAAATATTTTGGAATTCACTTTCAAATTTTAATTTTTCAAAAGCGTCTATTTTTTCTCTTACATCAACATGATATGAATTTGTATAATATCCTTTATCTGTAACATCTTTAATAGTACCAAATCTTTCTTTATCAATCCTTGCAAATCTATAACATAAACTTTCTGCTGGAGTACCATATAAAGCAAATCCTATATTTGTTTCTTTTTTCCATCTTTGTGTAGCTTCGTTTAAATGTTTCATAACCTTAAGTGCAAAATCATGACCCTCTGGTTCTGTTTGAGATACACCCTTCATTAATTTTGTTAATTCGTAAATACCAATATATCCAAGTGATATAGTAGAATATCCACCATATAATAATTTGTCTATTGTTTCACCTTTCTTTAATCTAGCTAAAGCTCCATATTGCCAATGTATTGGGCTAATATCTGAGTGAGTACCTAACAATGCATAATGTCTGCACATTAAAGCTTCTTTACAAAGTTCTAGTCTTTCATCTAATAACTTCCAGAATTTTTCTTCATCACCGTCTGCAATAATTCCTATTTGAGGTAAATTAATACTTACTACACCTTGATTAAATCTTCCTTCAAATTTATAGTTTCCATTTTCATCTTTCCATGGTGACAAGAAACTTCTACATCCCATTGGACTAAATACATTTCCTTCATAATTTTCACGCATTTTCTTAGCAGAAATATAATCTGGATACATTCTTTTTGCTGAACATTTTACTGCTAGTTTTGTTAAATAATCATATTCTCCACCTTTTAGGCTGTTGAATTCATCTAATACATATACTAATTTTGGAAATGCTGGTGTTACATATACTCCTGCTTCGTTTTTTATTCCTTGATATCTTTGTCTTAAAATTTCTTCAATAATCATCGCGTTTTCTTTTATATATGGATCATCTTTTTCCAAATGTAAGAATAATGTTACAAATGGAGATTGTCCGTTTGTTGTCATTAATGTATTTATTTGATATTGAATTGTTTGTACTCCAGCTTTTAATTCTGCCTTTAATCTAGTTTGAACTAAATCTTCTATAATATCTGATTTTAATTTATCTCCATATTTTTCTTCTATTTCTTTTTTGAACTTATTATAACTCTTTCTTAAATATTTACCTAAATGAATCATATCAACTGATTGTCCACCGTATTGGTTGCTTGCAACTGCTGCAATAATTTGTGTTGTAACTGTACATGCAACTTGGAAACTTTTTGGTGATTCGATCATTTTTCCATTCATAACTGTTCCATTATCTAGCATATTTCCTATATCAATTAAACAACAGTTAAAAATTGGTTGTATGAAATAATCTGCATCGTGGAAATGTAAAATTCCTTCTTCATGTGCTTTAGAAATTTTTTCTGGTAATAACATTCTTTTAGTTAAATCTCTTGAAACTTCTCCTGCAATGTAGTCTCTTTGAGTAGAAGCAAGCATTGTGTTTTTGTTAGAATTTTCTTCTGCTAATTCTTTATTTTCATTACGAATTAGTCCTAGTATTGACTCATCAGTTGTATTTTGTTTTCTAACTAAAGCTCTTGTATATCTGTATACAATGTATTTTTTAGCTAATTCATATTTTTGTACTTCCATTAATTTTTCTTCTATAATGTCTTGAATATCTTCTACTAAAATTCTCTTTTTTCCTAACTCTTCAATATAATTAATAATTTCTTTTACTTCTTCTTTTGTTGCTCTTTCTCTTGGTCTAACTTCTTGATTTGCTTTATCAATAGCAATTCTGATTTTTTCTCTATCATAATCTACTGCTCGTCCGTCTCTTTTGATAACTTTCATCTTACATTTCCCCCTCAAATTTAATATGGGTTTATTATATACTAAGAAATTTGTTTTTCTGTTGCAAAAGCAACAAATTATCTTTTTTCTATTTTTTGAATTTTAATCCATGCTTTGTTGTAAGATTTTGTCGTTTATTACAATTATATTACAAAAATATTTCAAAAATATTTCAAAGAATTTATTTTTTATAAAATAGTAAAAGTTATAATTCACTACTTGTTGCATTTATCACACTTTTTTTGTATAATATAGTTGAATTTTTAAATTAAAGGATTGATATTGCTATGTTTAATGACTTTAATATAGATAATTTTATAAATAACTTTAGCAAAAATTGCACAAAAGTACAAAAAAAAGTCTTTCAAAAAAATCAAGTAATCACTTCTTATATACAAAAAAGGAATCAATTTTGTATGTTAATAAAAGGGAATGCAGACTTAGTACGCTATGACTTTAATGGAAACAAAACAATTGTTGAACATTTTTCTAAAAATGATATTTTCGGAGAAGTTTTTTATACAATAACAACTAATAACGAACTATTAGTTGAGGCTAAAAAACAATGTGAAGTGTTATTTTACACATATGATGACATTCATACGAAATGTAAAAACAACTGCAAATTTCATCAAGTTCTTTCTGAATATTTACCAGAACTTATACTAAGTAAAGTAACCTCTTTAAACACTAGAATTGAACTACTTACTCAAAGATCCATACGTGATAAACTACTTGGATATTTCTCAATTTTGTCAACTAGAAATTTCAATAAAAGTTTTATATTACCATTTTCTCTTACTGATTTAGCTGATTACTTAAGTGTTGACAGAAGTGCTATGATGAGAGAATTAAAGCTTTTAAGAGATGAAGGTTTTATTGAAAAAAATGGTAATAAAATAACTTTAAAATATCAATAAAAATTAGAGTTTTATAAAAAACTCTAATTTTTGTATTTTATAGAATTATTGTTTTAAAATTTTAATCATCTGTGAAATATCTACTAATTGTTCATTTCCTGTTTTCATATCTTTCAATTTATATTTATTCTCTTCTATTTCATCTTCTCCGATAACAACTACATAAGGTATTTCTAACTTATCTGCATATTTGAATTTTGCTTTTAATTTCTTATTGTTTAAATATATCTCTGTTTTTATATCACTTTTTCTTAATTCACTTGCTATTTCTATTGGAACTGTTAAATCTTCTATCATTGGTATTATTAAAACATCTGATATCGATTTTTTCTTTGCTTTTATTAAATTTAATTCATTTAGCTTGTAAAATAATCTTGTTAAACCTATTGAAACTCCTACTCCTGGTAATTTTTTATCTGTATAATATTCGGCTAAATTTTCATATCTTCCACCTGAACATACACTTCCAAGTTCTCTGTATTCATTTAAAAATGTCTCATATACTGTACCAGTATAATAATCTAATCCTCTAGCTATTGTTAAATCGACTTTATAATTTTCTTTTGGTATTCCAAATGTTCCCATATTTTTTATGACAAATTCTAATTCATTTACACCTGTAATAAATGTTTCGTTTTTTATTTCTAATTTTTTTAGTATCTATCATTTCTTTTCTCCTAATTATCTGATTAAGTAAGATAATATTTTTATTACTATTTTAATACGTTAATCTTTATTTAGCAATGATTAAAAGTAGATTGCAATGATACTTTTTGTATTTGATCGTGTTTTCTATTTTTTATATTTTATCCAATAAAACCTTGAAATAGGTTTCTATTTAAAAAAAATAGAAAAGAAAAAATATAAATTTATGATATACTTGTACTCCAAGGAGGAACTATGATGAAAAAACTCTATTTATTATTACTTTCATTATTGATGACATTTACTTTAACAGGATGTAATCAACAAGTAGAAAAAGCATCTTCTAAGCAAAGTGTAACACTTTCTTTAGAACAAACAAGTAGTCAGGATGTAGATGTTTATGTTGATCAAGATCAAATTGATACTTTAAAAAGTCAAGGTGCAGGAACTTATGAGTTAAAGTTAACTAAAGGAAATCATGAGTTAAAAGTTGTACAAGATGGTGAAGAAACTCAAAAATCGTTTTATGTAGACTCTAGAGAAACCTTACATTATCAAATTACAAATATAGAAAACCAATTACAAATAGAAACAGATCAGGTTTCTTTTGATGAAAATAATGTTCAAGATATTTTAAATCAAATAGAAGAATATAGTGGACAACCATATATTGAAATCAATAACAATATTCCTACTTTTAAAGAAAATGAATATACTACAAAAACATATATCCAATTAAATGATTTAGATGAATATGGACGTACTCAAAAAGATCAAGCTTGTTTAGGTCCTGAAACACTTCCAACAAATAAAAGGGAATCTATTGGAATGGTTAAACCGTCAGGATGGAAAACACAAAGATATGATGATTTGATTTCTACAAAATATTTATATAATCGTTGTCATCAAATTGGTTTTGCTTTAAGTGGTTTAAATGCTGAAGAAAGAAATTTAATGACGGGAACACGTTATTTTAATGTTACAGGTATGTTGCCTTTTGAAGAAGAGGTTAGAGATTATATTAAAAATACGAATCATTATGTTTTATATGAAGCCATTCCTGTATATAAAGATAATGAATTAGTAGCAAGAGGCTTGATTTTACAAGCAGCTTCTGTCGAAGATGAAACGATTCGTTTTTGTGTTTATGTTTATAATGTACAACCAGGCGTTACTATTGATTATCAAGATGGAACTTCAAGAAAAGCCAAAGAAGGAGAACCAACTTATGGCATCAAAGAAACAAAGGATCCATTTGATTATCATAATAAGTCAAGTAATAAAAGTAAAAAGTATGTTATTAATATAAAAAATAAAAAATATCATGATCCAAATTGTTCAAGTGTTTCAAAAATGAGCGAACAAAATAAAGAAGTAGTTACTTCAACTTCAAAAAAATTACAACAACAAGGATACAGTCCTTGTGGCATCTGTCAAAAATAAAAAAATGTTGCGGTTATCGCGACACTTTTTTATAAATTGTAAAATTATGTAATAAATTAAACATTTAAAGTAAGCGGTACAAATAATGTATAATATGTCCAAGGAGGAGACATTGTGAAAAAAAATATTTAAATTTGTTATGACGGTTGTTGTTTCTTTATGTTTATCATTTTCTTTTTCAATACCTGTTTTTGCTAGTGAAAGTGGCGAAACTGATATTATTAATGAAATGATTAGCTATTACAGTACTTATTAAAGTACAGCAAAAACAGATATTCAAAGATTAGTTGAAAAATTAAAAGCTCTTAATTCAACTAAAGGGGAAGAATGGGAAAAAATCATGAAATATGGGGATTATGTCAATACTGATATGAATGTCAATGTTGATGTTTTACCAGATGGTTTACCAAATGATGATAGTTTATGTATTACTGTTTTAGGGTTTGCTTTAAATGATGTTGGTACAATGAAAGATGAACTTGTTGGAAGATTGCAAACGGCACTTGCAAGTGCTCAAAAATATCCAAATGCTTATGTAGCTGTTACAGGTGGTGGAACTTCTAATGAGGCTAAAAATAATCCAAATGCAATTGAAGCAGATCAAATGGCAGCATGAATAATTGCAAATGGATTAGATGAAAATAGACTTATTATTGAAAATAAATCTAAATCTACAGTTCAAAATGCTCAATTTACTGGCATGTATTTTGATTTAGAAATATATTCAAAATGGTTCATATTTTAATCCTCTTATTTTTTATGCCATTTAAAACAAAAAGTTTTAAATCATTATATTATAAATCCAAGTATAAACATATGCAATAAAAAAGTGAGATGTTTCCATCTCACAAATTAAATATGATCAATAATTTCATCTAAATCAATACCTAATTGAAATCCTAAAGAGAAATAGTCATCAATTGT
>OLPU01001853.1_pt1 | contig 15001 bp, 28 predicted proteins | sample 1673111 | NCBI WGS metagenome assembly OLPU01 (sample SAMEA3136755, study PRJEB25190) | human gut metagenome | reverse complement strand
TACTCAACTGAATTTTTGAAATCTCAAAAACCCAGTGTTTAAGCCACTTTTAAGGTATTTTAAGTAATTTTGGCAAAAAATAAAAGGTGGTTAAAAAACCACCTTTTTTGGTCGAGGTGACAGGACTTGAACCTGCGGCATCTTGGTCCCAAACCACTTAATAAATGTGTGAAAAACTTAGTGTTTATCGGACTTTTCAAGTTCAGTTGCCTAACATTTGCCTTGCATTTATTTTTTAGCTTATTTTACGATTGAGAAAATCATCAAGTTTTTTCGCAGGTGCTTCAGTATCATCTTGCATTAAATGCGTGTAAATGTTCAAGGTGGTTTCGGGTTTGGTATGCCCTAACTGGTGTTGAATGTAGAGAATATCATAGCCCGAATAGAAAAGATTTGTTGCATGGGTGTGTCTAAGACAATGAGCTGTAAACGGTTCTATGACCTGCGGAATACCGTCGGGGCAGTATTTACTGCGTGGAGCAATGCCGACAATTTTGCCTTGCTGTGAATTGAATGCTTCGAGGTTTAGGCAATTGATGTAACTCTCCCACAATCTCCGCCACGCTGAATTTGTCATAAGTTTGCCTTTGGTGGTTGTGACTACATAATCAAATGGGGAGTGGGGTGCAAGGCTTTTCAGATAGTCTGACAGAACGGTCGGAATATCAACCTTGCGGACACCTGCTTCTGTTTTCGCTCCTGCTTTTATGTAAGAATTGTTTCCGTCAAGAACCAAAGTCTGATGAACATTTATTTTGTTGCGTTTCAAGTCAATATCTGCCCATTGCAAGCCGAGGCATTCACCTCTTCGTAGTCCTGCAAGCAACATAATCATTGCCGGCAATCTTCCTCTGTGAGGAGTGTTGATTATTAGCTTTTGCTCTTCGGGTGACAAAGCTCTGCGCTCTTTCTTTTTTGCCGCATTCTTAGATATTTTGACATATTTCAGTGGGTTGAAGTCGATAGCTCGGTTTTCAATAGCGTACTCAAACACTCGGCTTGCGGTTGCGATGAACTCTTTCAGCGACTTTTTTGCTGTTGGTTTGCCTGTTGTAGGGTTCTTAGCGGCTAAGTCAAACACGATTTCCTGAAAATCGGCAATTGTCAGCTTGTTGATTTTACAATGCTCAAGTTCTGCAAAATGTTTGAGATACCGTTCAAGCGTTTTGTATTGTTGCGGTGTTTGCAGTGACCTCTGAACTGACAGCCAGCGTTTTTTCCAACAGCCGTATGTATCATCGGAAGAGATGTCTATGCCTTTGCCGAGTTTTTGTTTTAATTCGGCGGCAAGCGTTTCAACCTCTTTTCGTGATGTGCCGCATACGGATTTGTACTTTCGTTTACCGTTTTCATCCCGACCGATATAGATGTTCTTCTGATAGCGACCGTCTTTTCGTTTTTTCATAATGTAATACACTCCTTTTGCTTTAAAAAGGGTGCAAAAATCCCTTGTGTTATTTATCTGCAAAACTTGCAAAACACAAGGGAGTATGGTACAATTATATTGCTGTTTAAGTACCGTTGCACCCTATGTGTAATGGTTTCCGCTCTATCCTGTTGGCGCAGGGTAGGGCGGATTTTTTATTGCTTATGTGCGGAGGCTTGTGGTGGGTTTGGTGCGATTTTAAAGAACCCTTTCTATATATATTAGTTTATTTTTCTTATACGAAAGGTTAGAAAAACCCGTAAACCCTCCTCAAGCTACCACCTCAACATTACTGCAAAATGTAAACTCGAGTAAACATTTTCGCTTTATCATTCCAATTTGTCCAATCGATTGCACACTTCCAGAATTTGTTTTGTCCATTCGAGTGGACATTTTCGCTGACTTATTTTGTTTACTCGAGTAAACATTTTCGCTTTATCACCCCAAAATGGGAAATTGATTTCCTATTTTAGGGCGGTCTTTTTTATTTATCCTATTTAATCGGCAGACCATGGCTGTCGGTGTATGGGGCTGTGGCAACGGTTTGACATGGGATTATTCCAAATTATATTCCTGTTTGATTGCGTCAATTTTATTTTGCAAATCTTTTTTGCCTGATGAGGAAACACGGCGGACTCCTTCTTCGAGCTTTTCAATGGCTTTTTCGGGGTTGTTTTCTGCAAGATAGAGGTCTGCGTAGAGTTCATAAACATCTGTTCGTGTAGGGTTAGCCTCCTGATAGCCGTCAATCAGCTGTTCAGCTTTTGAATAATTCTTGCTGTCAATTGCGGTATTTATATTGTTCACAAGATTTGCGTTGTAAACAAATGCAAAAACGACTATGGCAATTACAACAGGCACGCCGATGATTATGCCCAATTTTACCATTTTTTTGTTTTTTTCCTTTTTAATACGGGTGAGTTCGGTTTGATAGTCACCGTAATTCATACCGCAGTTCGGACAAACATTTTCGTTGTATTCAAGCATATGACCGCACTTGCAACGCTTTTGCTTCATCTTGTTTATCTCGGTATTTATCTGAAAAATAACAGGGGTATATTTGTTGTTAATCTGAGCCGCCTCGGTTCTTCTTCTCTGCTCATTGGCAATTTTGAGAGCCTTGTCAAGCTCGTTTTGCTTACGGGTGTTGACTGCCCCTAAAATCCTGCTGAGGTAGCTTCTGTGTTCATCGGGAGAAAACGAGTACAAATCATCGAGCAATGAACTGTTAAAATCAATCTTGCCTGCCATAAAGCCGAAAAGGTTCATCTTGACAAGGTTTTCATTTGATGAATCGAGCTTGCAAATATCTTCGCTGTACTTATATGCCTTTGCATAATCGCCGTTATTTGCCGCATTGTTTACCAAATCTTCAAGTGCCTTTATTTTGTCATTTTTATCAATTCTGCGTTCGGTAATGAAATCCTTAATAAGAATTTGAGTGCCGCAATATTTGCAGTTGGTTTTCATCTCTGTAGAATTAACTTCAAGCTGACTGCCGCAATTCGGGCAGTTTAATGTTATAAGTGAATTGTTTGCCATAGTTTTACCTCTCGGTCTTTCAAGTTGTTTGACTTCACTATTAGAAAGCGGTTTATCTAAATCTTCAAGCTCCGGAAAATGCACACCAAACGAGATAGCTCTGTCACAATGAGGACATCTGCCAATGACAAGATCCTCGGGAATAGTCATCATAGAAGGGTATTTATCGGATGTACCGCTTATTGAATAAATTTTGCCGTTACCGTATTTTGAACAGTAATTGCAGCCTTTTGCAAACATCTGAAAGGTGTCGTTATTGTATTTCTTACAGCGCTTTAGTGTATATGCTAAAGTGTTTTGTTCCTTACCCATTACAATCACCCTAATTCATATCGCATTAGCCTCAAGTTCGTTATAAACAACAGGCTCATAATCATAAAAGTGTCCTGATTTAATATGTTTCAATTCGTGTTTTGTTGCTTTTTGCTGAACAGCATGACTTAATAAAATATTTATGTAAACATTGAAATTACCGTCTGAATCCACAACAGTAACACCTTTTACAGTCAGCGGCAGTTCGATTCCTCTAATATAAATATCGCCCAATAATCATTCATCCTTTTGCAATGCCTCAATGATACGAACAGCTTTTTCAACATCTTCTTTTGTAGCACCTTTTGCAAGGCTGAACAGCATACGCATTTCACTTCTGTTTTTAAGTTCTTCAAGGTATTCCTGAAGTTCTATATCATCAGTAAGTTTTGATGTTGCGTGTTCTTCCGTCAGATCCGATTTAAGTATTCCAAAATAATCTGCAAGCATTTGCATTTTATCTACTCGTGGATACTTCTTTGCATTTGCCCAGTCTGAAACTGTTGAGGCTGTGATTTTTAAGTCTGAAACAATATCAGCCTGAGTTTTATTATTTATGGCAAGATAATAATTGAAATTTTTAGCGAATATCTTTTTGTTCATTTCACTGTTATCTGTCATATTGAACACCTACCTTTTATTTATCTAAATCATACACTAAAAGCGTAAAAAAATCAAGATATTTTTAAAAATATTTCGTTTTTAGCTTGACATTACGCTTTTAGCGTGATATTATTAGAGCTGTAAGGAGGTGACGAAATGCTCAACACCAAAGTTAATTATCCTAAAATCACACTTGCGGCGGCAAGAGTAAATGCAGGATATTCGCAGAAAGAAGCCGCTTCAAGACTTAAAATCAATGAAAGAACTCTTCAAAACTACGAAAGTGGTGCTAATGTTCCTGACTGGGATATGGTTCATAAAATCGGTGAACTTTACGATTTCCCGATTGACTTTATTTTTTTTGGCTCCGAATTACGCTTAAAGCGTGATAAAGCTAATAACTAAACCAACACCCACACAATCAATAATACCACAATCGCAGTCCCATTAAACGGACTTTGCTGAACAGCAGAAAACAGCGTAGGAATGGAGTGATATAGTGGAAATAACAGTAAAAGGTACATCAAAAGAAATTGCTGACCTTGTATTGCAAGTACAAAGTCAGCAAACAAAAGTAACATCAGTTAATATTTCCAATAGTAACGCCGATGATTTGGTCATAGAATACAACCATAAAAGGCATATGAGTAATTGTATTGGACGATGTTGACCTTATTTTTACATCTTTTAAGATTATGTAACCATCATTACCAACAATTACAGGTTTAGAACCTGTAGAAGAAATATTTTTAAAGTATTCTTCTTTAGTATTATCGCAAATCTTATAGAAAACACTGTACAAAGATTTTTCATCGTCTATTTCCTGCTCAGACGGCACTTTACCTGAAATGATTCCGGCAGAAGTTGTTAATATCAAGTTGTTTTCTTCTAAACCTTCAACTTCCGGGATACAAGACATAGCTATTATTAAACTTTTCTTAAGTGATGAATGATTCATATTAATTTCACCTCGCTTTCTGTATATAGTTAGTGAATTGGGGTTCACCACTAAATATAGTATAACACAAAAGGACTGTGAAATCAATGCACATCAATGAATTTGCTGAAATCTTGCTTAAAAGCAGAAAACAGAAAGGTTTTTCGCAAAGCGAGCTTGCTAAGAAATCAGGCTTTACTAAAAGAGCTATTCAGTATTGGGAGAAAGGAAAGAAGAGTATTTCTCTTGAAAATGCCGACAGGCTCTTAACGGCTTTGGGTGTAGAAATCAAGATAGGTAAAACAGAAAGCAGGTGAGAAAATGGCAAAACTTAAACTTATTGACACAAAGGACAAGTTTCTTCTTGAAATTGACGGAACAGAAATTCCGTATGTTACAAGCTATCAGATAACACGAACGGTCGGCGAGGTTGTACTGCTCAAGCTGGCTCTCAGCGTTGCTGATGTTGAATCAGTCGAAATCGTTTCAGACAAAATTACCAACGAAAATTAAGGAGGTGTACATATGCCGAGAGAAAGACCTATCATCAATTGGGATGAAGTGCCGGTGATAATTGATGTGCCGTATGTGGCACGGTTGCTTGCACTTAATGTTGATTACACAACACGGCTTGCACAAAGGGGCATTCTTCCTGCCCACAAAATCGGAAAGCTTTGGCAATTTGATAAGGAAGAAATCAGACAATACATAAAGGAGCATTAAAAATGGCATTTAAAGATTTAGAAACAAAAAGGTCGCTTAGAAAAAAGTACCGTGACAGCAAAGACCAGCTTAAATACACGCAAAAAAGTCTTGCAAGCACCGAGCAGGAGCGTGACATTGCGAACAGCCACCTCGAAAAAACAAAGGCAAAGCTTGACAAAGTGACAGCCTTATATGTTGCCGAAAGAGCGAAAAACGCAGAACTTGCCCGAAAGCTCAAAGCCTACGAATCATCGGACCCCGAAACAATCGGTTTTGAATGTGTGGGGGTTGAAAATGCCAAAGACTACAAGGTTGTTTGATGAAAAGAACATTTTGCGGACCTTAGCAAAATGTTTATCAAATATAAAGGTGGGAAAATATTTTGAATTACACTGATTTTATATCCTCAAACGGATACATATGCACTGAATCTGAGTTTGAAATTGCTAAGGCACACGCTAAGAACAAGTTGGCGGTTATTATCAGCCGATTTGGTGATGCAAACGGTGAACGCCTTGAGGATTATTACCTTGAACAGCTTATCAGGGAAGAACTCAGAGCTGAAAGAGTATCAAAGGCGTTGTTTGAAATGCAACTTGCAGGCAAAGAGAAATCCCGCATTGCTTAGGAACAGCAACACGGGATTAAACAAAAAGAAATTTAAACAAGCTCATTATATCATATTGAATCGAAAAATCAATAGTTAGGAGATATTAAAATGTGCGAAGTATGCAGAAACACTCCGTGTAATCCGATGTGCCCAAACGCACCGCAAGTACTGGTAATGGGGCATTGCAGAGCGTGCAACGCAGAACTCAGATATGATTATACATATTTCAGAGATACAAATGATGATATTTTCTGTTCTCGTGAATGTGCCGAACTTTTTCACGGCATTACCGAGGAAGAATGGTCAATAGATTAAGGAGGTAACATAAAATGACCAAAATTACAGAACCCGTTAATTTGCTTGAAACTGCTGATATGGAAGAAGTAAAAAATCTGTCAACAGTTAATGATGTAGAACCTGATTCAACCGATTTAATTCAGGTAGCTCAGATTCCTGTCATTATCGAGAATCTCAAGCTGGTTAAATCTGAAATTGAGAAAAAGGTAAACACTGCCTGCGAAATGATATGTACAGACGAAAACTACAAGGAAATCAAGAAGTTGCGTTCATCGCTCAATAAGGAATTTGCGGAATTTGAAACTCGCCGAAAAGCGGTTAAATCGGAAATAATAACACCTTATGAGGCTTTTGAAACAGTTTACAAAGATTGCGTGTTATTGCCTTATAAGAAAGCTGATTCCGCCCTTAAAGGTAAGGTTGACACCATTGAGCAGGGTCTTAAACAGGAAAAGTACGAAAAATCAAAAAGCTATTTTGATGAGTATTCAAAATCACTCGGTATTGATTTTGTGGCATATGAGCAAGTTAGTTTAAACATTACTATGAGCGTATCTCTCAAAAAGCTTAAAGAAACTATAAAATCTAACCTTGACAAGATTATGGATGACTTAAAGCTTATCGCAACACAGGAGCACAAGGACGAAATCCTGTACGAGTATAAGCGGTCTTTGAATGTATCGGTTGCAATAACTTCCGTAACCGAGAGGTACAAGGCTATTGAAGAAGAAAAAGCAAGGGCAGAAGCCGAAAGAGCAGAGCGTGAAAAAGCCGAGCAGGCTGTGAGCAACACTCTTGACGAATATGAATCGTTTGTTGCAAATGTGCCTGAAGAAGTTGCTCCTCCGGTTGAAGAAATATCAGAACAGCCACAGCAAGATGAAAAAGTTCTGTCATTGTCATTCAAGGTTTACGGTACAAAATCACAGCTTAAAGATTTTGCACTCACTGTTAAGCAGTTAATCAACGAAAGGGGATTACGCTATGAGTAATTATAATAATCAAAACAATCAGATTCAGCAGAGAAAGCCGAAGTTTTCGTCAATGCTCCAGACACAGGCTTTTCAGAAAAGTCTTTCAAACTCAATGAAAGACCCGAAGGAAATTCAGAAATTTACGGCGGCTATCACATCTGTGGTGAGTACAAATCCTGCACTCGAAGAATGCGATGCAGCTACAATTCTTTCGGCGGCTCTTTGCGGTCACTCTCTCGGACTTCCTCCGTCACCACAGCTCGGTCAGTATTATATGGTCCCGTTTAAGGACAGAAAGAATAAGCGTACAACAGCTACATTTGTTCTTGGCTATCGTGGATACATACAGCTCGCTATTCGTAGTGGTCAGTATAAAAGACTTAATGTTGTAGAAGTAAAAGAGGGCGAACTACTTAACTGGGACCCACTCACCGAGGAAATAGCAATTAAAATGATTGAAGATGAAACAGAGCGTGAATCTGCCGAAACTATCGGATACTATGCTTATTTTCGCTATGTAAATGGCTTTGAAAAGGCTCTTTACTGGAGTAAGGATAAGATGAAACAGCACGCATTAAAGTATTCAGCCGGATATGCAAGCGATGTCAATAAGGGTACAAGTTACACTTTTTGGGCAAAGGATTTTGATGCTATGGCAAAAAAGACAATGCTCAGACAGCTTATCAGCAAATGGGGCGTTATGAGTGTTGAAATGCAGACAGCGTATGAAGCTGACAATCATATAATCAATGCCGACGGTACTCCCGATTATGAAACGAATACAATGATTGACGCAGATGTACCGTCAGATGCCCCATTACCGGAATCATCTGAACAGCAGATTGATTCCGATGAAGCATTCTCAATCGATGATCTTGCAGAGTGAGATGATTGATGTTGAGATAATCAGTACAGGCTCTAAGGGCAACGCAGTTCTTCTTGACGGTCAGGTCTTGATTGACTGCGGAGTGCCGTTTAGCAAACTTGTTGAGTGTAAAGTGGTTGACCGAGTTAAATATGTATTCTTAACTCATCAACACGGAGATCATTGCAATGTTGCCACTCTAAAGCGACTACTTTCCGAACACCCTCTTATTAGGATAATTTACCCCAATTATCTTTGCAAAAAGCTTTTTTTATTAGGTGATACCTCCTTTCAATACAATTCTTTCATAGTCGCTCAGGATAAATGGTACTCAATCAGCAATATTACTTTTTCAGCAGTACCACTTCGGCATGATGTTCCTAATATCGGCTGGAAGTTACACTTCAACACTCAACAGGGGATATATAAAGTTATATACGCAACTGATACATCGGAAATCGCTCATATAACAGCTAAGAACTACGATTTGTATCTTGTAGAAGCTAACTACTCAAAAACAGAATTACTTAATCGAATAAAAGATAAACGATTGAAAGGTCAATATGTGTACGAAGATAGAGTTCTTCGTACACATTTGAGCAAAGAAAAGTGCGATGAATGGTTGTATCAAAATATGGGTAATAACAGTTTCTTCGTTTATATGCACCAACACGAGGACTTAGTATGATTACATCAGCGAACATAGTATCTTATGACGGATATAACTTAATAGTAAGACCGCATGAGCGTATCGGCAGAGAACTTGCACAGAAACAAGTACATGAAATTGAACTCAGAATTGTTGACGGACGCACGATTTCTGCCGAACAGCGAAGAAAAATATACGCAATCATCAGAGATATAGCATTTTGGTGCGGAGATAATCCCGAATGGATTAAAGAATATTTCAAGTTTAATTTTTGCGGTGAATTTGGCATTGAATACTTTTCGCTGTCTGATTGCGAAAAAAGCGTAGCAAGAGATTTCATAAGCTATCTGATAGATTTTTGTTTCTACCAAAATATCGGAACAAGAGATACTCTGCTTAATGTTACAGATGATATAGGCAGATACTTGTACAGTTGTCTTGAAAATCGTAAGTGTGCAATATGCAATGCACCAGGTGAAGTTCATCATGTTGACAGAATTGGTATGGGGCGAGATAGGGAACAGATTGTACATATAGGATTAAAAGCTATATGCCTTTGCAGAAAGCACCACGATGAAGCACATCGGCACGAAAAAGAGCTGTTTGATAAGTACAAAATCTACGGTATAGAGCTTGATGAATATCTTTGTACAAAGCTGAAACTTAATACAAAAAGAAAGAGGTGATACAGTGAATGGCTGGACAACCAAAGCGAGGGCTTGACTTTGCGGCTTGGGATGTTCACTTGTTCGATGATGATGAGAGATTTGATGTGCTTATTGATGCACAGGGTTGGGACGGCTTTGGAGTATTTTTTTGGATTTGTACCAAAGCTTATGCAACAAATGGTTACTATTATGAGTGGCGAGAAGAAACCAGTGCTGCCACGATAGCGAAACGAATGAGCGGTGGAATTAAATCAGATACGGTAAATCAGGTAGTTAAGCTTTGCTTACGAATTGGGCTGTTTGATAACGGGCTGTTTGATAGGGAGAGCATACTGACCAACAAAATGATGCAAGAACGATATATGTACGCTATCGAAAAACGCTCCGTGCGAGGTCGCACAATAAATAGATTATATTGGCTTTTGAAAACGGAAGAAACAAAGGCTTATATAGTTATACCTGAAAATGAGCATAATCTCTCCGAGAATGAACATAATCTCTCCGAGAACGACACAAAGAAAAGTAAAGTAAAGGAAAGTAAAGTAAATAGAAATAATTATTATGCGATGCCGTCTGCAAATGCAGCCGACACCGCCGGTGAAAATATTTTTATTACATTACCTTTGAACGATAAGAGTAATTATTCAGTTTCAAAATCTGATGTTCAGCACTACAAAATTTTGTATCCTGCTGTTGATGTAGAACAACAATTGCGTTCGATGTTGGGGTGGCTCGAAGCTAATCCGAGCAGGAGAAAAACAAGAACCGGCATTAAAGGGTTCATTACTAAATGGCTTAATAAGGTCCAAGACAGAGGAGGTGTAGGATATGGATTCAATCCAAGCGATAATGTCAAGAATAATGTCACCACAGCGAGCGGAGGAAATTATCCAACGGGCGAGAAAGTCTTCTAAAGAACTCACTCCGAGAGAAAGAGCCGAACAAGAAGAGAAAGTGTTTAACTCAACACCCGGTAAGCTCATTGGCTATGAGTGCGAGAAATGTATGAACCGAGGCTATATTTACCGTGTAAAGGCAGGCGAAACGCCTTTCGGGCAGGTTACATATGATGTGGTTGCTTGCAAATGTGATTGTATGAAAATTCGAGATGAACTTCACAGAATGCAGAACAGCGGTCTTCAAAAACTTCTTAAACGATATACTTTTGAAAGTTACAAGACAACCTCAGATTGGCAGAAATATGTGAAAGATAAAGCATATGAGTACATTGACAAATGCTCCGATTGGTTCTTCTTCGGCGGTCAGCCCGGTTGTGGAAAGACACATATATGTACGGCTATTGTCGGAGCATTACTCAAAAAGGGCAAAGCACCTAAATATATGCTTTGGCAGGATGATATTACCAAAATCAAGCAGGCATCGAGTAATTTAGAGGTGTATGAAGCTCTCATAAATTCATATAAGCAAGCGGAAATTCTTTACATTGATGATTTCTTTAAAACTCGCAGGGGCGATTTTGTCTCAACAGCTGATGTCAATGCTACATTTAAGATTATCAATTACAGATACAATGAAGGATTGCCGACTGTCATAACATCTGAATTATCACTTGAACAGATTTCGCAGATTGATGAGGCTTTAGGCAGTAGAATTTCAGAAATGGCTAATCCGAAAATTTTTATTAAAGCCGATAAAAATAAGAATTACCGTTTTACGAGAGGAAATGAAAATGATGTCTGAAGCACAGGAGCAATGTAAACTCATTAAATGGGCGGATAAATGTGTGCAAATGAAAATACATCCTGAACTTTCAATGCTGTACGCTGTTCCAAATGGTGGCAGAAGAGAATAACGGTCAGGCAGATATAAATGACATGGCTACATATCTTGGTGTCGGCGAAAAAACAATCCGAAATTACATAAAAGAACATGGCGGCTTTTGGATTGACGGCGGTAAAACAGGATTAAAGGAAAAGGAAAAAGTCGAATAAATTTTCCCTTTCCGTCAAATTTGGAAGGAAAATTTTATCGAGAATTTCCCTTTCCGTGAGGGAAAATAGGGAAAATTTCCCGATAAATTCCCTTTCCAAAAATGACGGAAAATGACTTTTTTCTCGAGATTTTCCGAGGGAAAGAAAAAGTATATATACTACGTATATATAAACGTGTCCGTTCCCTAAGGTCACAGGGGTGAAGTAGTTGTGCGAAGCTTACGCACAACAACTCCTTCCCCTGACCTGTGACTAAAAGCAAAATTCAAAAATTAAAAGTAGCTTTAATGCTTTAAAGGAGTGAAATGTTAAAAATGGAATTTTTTATGGCGATGATACCGCCGACCGTAACTGCACAGGAACATAAGGTTATGGTAAAAAACGGCAAACCTGTTTTTTACAATCCGCCCGAGGTGAAACAGGCAAGAGAAAAACTCACGTCACATTTAGCAAAGTTTAAACCGTCAGACCCGTACAAGTCGGGTGTCAGGTTGATAACAAAGTGGTGCTTCCCTCGCGGTAAACATCAGGACGGCGAATATCGTATAACAAAACCTGACACGGACAATCTGCAAAAAATGCTAAAAGACTGTATGACCGCTCTCGGCTTTTGGTCTGATGACGCACTTGTTGCAAGTGAGATATGTGAAAAGTTTTGGGCAGAGGTTTCGGGTATTTACATCAAGGTGGAAGAACTGTGAATATCTCGGAAGTTAAACGCAACCTTGAAAGAGTTGTGCTGTACAATGGAGCAGAATACATTCTGAAAGGCTGTATCATCAGGCGGAATACAACGGGTCGGTTTTACTATCAGGCAGAGCTTATGGACACCAAAGCCAAAAGCTCGTTGATTGTAACTACACTTGATAAGATTGACGAAAGGAGAGAAAGCATTGAAAGCGAGAATACCCGTTAAGCTGAAAAAGGAGGCTATGGCAGAAATTAACCGCCTTGCAGACAGGGAATATCAGAAAGTCAAGGACAAAGAGATCAATGACAAGCTGAAACTTGAATTTGACAAACGAGATTACACCGACAACGGAAAAGTTGTTAATTTTGAAGGAGACGAAGAAAATGATTGATTGTACGAAAACCGAAAATTATTTCGCTGAAAAACGAAGAATGACGAAAAGAGCAGAGAATAGGCTATGTAAACTTGGCTGTTCTAACTGTCCTTTATGTAGCGTAAATAACAATAAAGGGCTATCATGTACAGGTTTTGAAATGAATTATTCCAAAAAGGCGGTTAAGGCTGTACAGGAGTGGAGCGATGCACATCCGCAGAGGACTTATTTAAGCGAGTTCTTGAAGAACTATCCGAATGCTCCGCTTGACGATGACGGAGCACCTAAAGGTGTATGTCCACATACGTTAGGACTGACGGACATAGATGATTGTGACGATAACTGTATTAAATGTTGGAATCAGCCTATTGAGGACGGTGAAGAGCGATGAGATTCTATCAGTGTGATAGTTGTAACAAAGTTATCGCAGATCCGTACAAAGTTGAAATGAAGGAATTCTATGTAGGGGTTGATATTGATTGCCTTAACCTTATCGGGATTGCAATTCCTCTTAAAATCAAGAGAAAAATTAAAATACAGATATGTGATGATTGTTACAAAGGCTTGCATGTTATTGCCGAAAGAGCGTGAAAACAATGATTGAAAAAGAATTAAAAATCCGTGATTTTTGTGGTGACTATGCATTGGATATACCCGATTATAATGGTAGCAATTTTACTTTGTATTTCAATTCAAAGCGAAATGCCGAAAATGTAAAACGCATTATTGAAGTTGACGGAAGCAAACCTAACGAAGCAACCGTGTGTGAAATGCAAGAGATTAAACACGGAAAATGGATATTTGAAAAAGATATTTGCGGATGTACTTGGTTTATTTGCCAAAACTGCCATAAACATATCATTATGATAAAGCATAGATTGTATCCATATTGTCCGTTTTGTGGTGCGAAAATGGATAAGGAGTGAAAGCAATGACAAGAAATGAACTTGAAAGGTATTTAGGCAAATGTGTGACAATTACTCTTTTGGATAACACTGTAATTGAGGGCACTTTACATAAGACGGGTGAAAAAGCCTTTGAAAACAACCCTAATTTATCAATACCAGTTAATTTTTATTTTTGCACTGATGTAAATAATAAAGTGGTTAAAAATACTGCATTCAGAGTATCGCACATCCAGAGAATCAGTTGCTATGAAAAGTTAAGAATGACAAACTTTGAAAAAATCAAACAGATGTCAATTGACGAAATGGCTCGGAGTTGTATGAATTTTTTCGACTGCCCGTATGGAACTCCGTATGTCGGCTGCCCTATGGAAAAGCGATTCAATGGCAGTTGCATTGACTGCACGAAACATTGGCTTGAAAGTGAGGTAGATATGGATTGACGGCTAAAGAGATTAAGGAAATTAACCGAGAGATTTCACGGTTGAGGGCGAAGATTGCACGGTTGCAGGCTGAGGCGGACAACACGGCGGTGACACTGGGTGAACGAATCGTTCCGTCAGGTCAGACTTCCGACAGGGTAGGTAATGCGGTTGTGCAGATTGCAGATATTCAAAGGGATATCCAAAACCTTGAAATTCGCCGAAATTCAGCCCTGAACAGCCTCTCACGGGATGTTTTTGTAGAAAACTGCCTGTTTATGCACCTCGGTTTAAAATACAGCTGGGCGAAGATTGCAGTTGATACAGGCGGAATCAATACCCCTGACAACATAAGAATTATGTGCAACCGCCACCACTGGTAAAAGTTGTTCGGTTTTTCGGTTTCAGGGTGATATAATGTAAACTGAAAGATTCGGAAAATGATTACAACTTGGCATTTATGCCCTCCTTAAATAAATTTTGGTACACAGACCGCCCTCACCCGAGGGCGGTTTTGTGTTAGTGCGAAAGGCGGTGTTGTATTATGGCTATGCTAACAGCTAAGCAACAAAGATTTTGCGATGAATATTTAGTTGACCTTAATGCAACACAAGCCGCAATAAGGGCAGGATATTCAAAAAAGAACGCAAATAATATAGCAAGTGAAAACTTGGCAAAACCCAACATAAGGGAGTATATAGACAAAAGATTATCTGAAAAAGAATCAAAACTAATTGCTCAGCAAGATGAGGTTCTGAAATACCTTACTGCAGTTATGAGACGTGAAAAGAAAGAAAGCGTTGTTGTAACAGTCAGTCAGGAAGAGTCAACATACAAACCTGATGAAAATGGTACAATACGAAAACATACAATTAAAAGCGAAGTGCCGGAGATAGTAACGATACCAACAAGAATATCCGACGCAAACAAAGCGGCAGAGTTGTTAGGTAAAGTATATAGCCTTTTCAAGGATAAACTTAATGTTGACGCAAAGGTTGAGCAGTCCGAAAAGCTATCCGATGTGTTCAGACAGTTGGGTGGTGAGGGACTGAGTGAGTAACAAATTCCCG
>OLPU01001850.1_pt1 | contig 15024 bp, 14 predicted proteins | sample 1673111 | NCBI WGS metagenome assembly OLPU01 (sample SAMEA3136755, study PRJEB25190) | human gut metagenome | reverse complement strand
CGGTTTCGATATAGTCGTAACGGCCGTCGGCCACCAAGTACTTGAGCAGACCGCGAGCAGTCGGGAACATCTGGACCTCGTCGAAGACGATGAGCGTATCCCGTTCATGGAGGTCGACCCCGTAGTAGGTGGACAGGTAGAGGAACAGCGTGTCGAAATCGGTGCGGTAGTCTTCGAAGTATTGCCTCACCTCGGCGGGCGCTTGGAAGAAATCCACGATAAGGCAGGAAGCGTACTCGTTGCGCCCAAACTCCTCCACGAGCGTGCTTTTGCCCACACGGCGAGCCCCTTCGATAAGCAGCGCAGTCTTTCCATTGCGGTTTTTCTTCCATTCGAGAAGCCGGTCGTACGCCTTTCGCTTCAGCATGGCTCTACTCCTTGCACGATGCGCAAAACTTTTTATACAGATTATTGCACGATGCGCAAAACTTTACAACGCTTTTGCGACACGAAAGCCTGGAGGCGCGCACCGATCAATCTTTACGGACAACTTTTCTCCCCGCTTCCGCGCCCATCTCCTCAAGCACGCTCCCGCCCCATTCGCACATGGCGTTCAGCACCGGCGTGAAGCTGCGGCCGCGCTCGGTGAGCGAGTACTCCGTCTTGGGCGGCACCTGGTGGTACAGCTCGCGGTGCAGCATGCCGTCGGCCTCCAGCTCGCGCAGCTGCTGGGTGAGCATCTTAGGCGTTGCCTGGGGCATGAGCCGCTGCAGCTCGCCGAAGCGCAGCACGCCGTGCTTGCTCAAGTGCCAGAGGATGAGCACCTTGTGCTTGCCGCCCACGATGTCGATGGTGGCCTCGACGGGGCAATGGTAGGCATCCGGGCAGGTTTTCATGGCAGCGCTCCCTTCACGATGGACCTTTGGTGGGAGGCCCATGCTTTCCTTTTCGGTAGTATATTCCAAAATAGTGCCTACTTGCTTGTTCGGTAGCGACTTCTATCATGGAAGGCGAAACGAACCCGCACGAGAGAAGGAGCACCCCATGTCGTTCACGAACCTCGCCAAGAAGCGTTGCTCGATCCGCGCCTACGAGCCCCGCCCGGTGGAGCCGGAGAAGATCGCCGCCATCGTGGAGGTAGCGGCCGACAACGCGAAGGTCACGCAGATGTGGGCCATCGCCTCCGACGGCATGTGGCTCATGGAGATTCCCGCCCGCGATTCCGAACTTGGTGCCACCATTTCTCCGCAGATCTACGAGGACGCCGACCGGGTGCTGCATATCACCGGCGTGCCTTTCGGCCTCACGCCCGAGGTGGGCACCTACTGCGCCGACGGCAACGTGAACAACGCCCTGGCCATCCTGGACGGCCTTTCCACGGAACTTGCCGACCAGGTGAAGACGGTGACGGCCACTGATGCCGCCTCCACGTGCCTGACCTTGGACAACGGCATCGAGATCGCCTTCGGCACCGCCGAGGATATCCGCGACAAGGAACGCATCGTCCTGCAGATCATGGCCGACAACCCCGGCAAAGTCTCCTACATCAACGTCCGCGTCCCCGACCGCCCCACCTGGCGCGCCGTCTAGGGTTCCCTTTCGCGGGCACCGAGGATGCTTCGCCCAGCTGAAGCTTTTTCTTCGACAGGCGTCCCCGCTCGCCATGCGGGGGACAAGCCCCACCGACACTGCGGATCCGACAGGCGCCTGTCGGCCCCTCGCTGACTCCCTTGGGCGAACCCGCCAGCGATCTTTCCCGTAGGGGGCGACCTTGGTCGCCCCTCTCGGCCGCGCCTACCGTGCAGGTGTCGCGGCTCTCGGTCGGCGAACACCCCTGTTTTTGCTGCAAATCGCGAGTTGTAAGCGTCTAGGGGGTGCGAAACTTTTTGAGACCCCCACAGCGAATGCTCACGACCTGGGGTTTTGCAAATATGGGAACTTCTGCGGGCCTTCTCTCCCGCATCGAGACGCTCATAACTCGCGATTTGCTGCAAAACGGGGTCGTTCGCCGACCGAAAGTTTTCCCAGGAATCGAGAAAACGATGCGGGCGCTCGCTTCGAGGCCCTGCGAGGCACGGCGCAGTCGCCCACTTCGCCGTCCTGCGAAGCGCGATGCGGTGGGTTTCTTGTCGTATTCGTGTATCTGCAGGCTCCTTTGGCGGTGATTTGCGTTGCAAACGAATGGGCATCGTGTACAATGTCCTGCATAAATGCCGCCTTTGGGCGGACCGCAGGGCGCGCCCGAGCAACGGCGCGCGGAAACGAGACAAACGCAGCAGTAAAACGCAACAGGTGTGGAGGACGAAATGCCGAACATTCCAGGCTCTGAACATTTGGCCGTCATCAAGGTCGTCGGTGTCGGCGGCGGCGGCACGAACGCCGTGAACCGCATGGTGGAGGCCGGCGTGCGCGGCGTGGAGTTCATCGCCGTGAACACTGACCGCCAGGCCCTTCTCATGTCCGATGCCGACAAGACCATCCACATCGGCGAGGAGCTGACCCGTGGCCTCGGTGCCGGCGCCAACCCCCAGGTGGGCTGCCAGGCCGCCGAGGAGAGCCGCGCGGAGATCCGCGAGGCTCTGGCCGAGGCCGACATGGTCTTCGTCACCGCTGGCGAGGGCGGCGGCACGGGCACCGGCGCGGCCCCCATCGTGGCCGAGATCGCCCGCGAGGAAATCGGCGCCCTTACCGTGGGCGTCGTCACCAAGCCCTTCTCCTTCGAGGGGCGCCTTCGCCGCAACCAGGCCGACCAGGGCATCGATCTGCTCTCCCAGAAGGTCGACACCCTCATCGTCATTCCCAACGACCGCCTGCTCGAGATCGTCGACAAGAAGACGTCCATGATCGACGCCTTCCGCATCTGCGACGACACCCTGCGCCAGGGCATCCAGGGCGTCACCGACCTCATCACCATCCCCGGCCTCATCAACCTCGACTTCGCGGACATCCGCACGGTCATGAAGGATGCCGGAACGGCCATGATGGGCATCGGCATCTCCACGGGCGAGAACCGCGCGCTGGACGCCGCCCAGCAGGCCACCTCTTCTAGCTTGCTGGAGTCCTCCATCGCCGGCGCCTCGCGTGTGCTGTTCTCCATCGCCGGCGGCCCGGATCTCACGCTGACCGAGGTCTCCGAGGCGGCCCGCACGGTGGAGGCCTGTGCCGACGAGAACGCCAACATCATCTACGGCCAGATCATCGACGAGGAGCTGAAGGACGCCGTGCGCATCACAGTCATCGCCACGGGCTTCAAGGTGGGCGCCTCCCAGTCCTCCATGGACTTCGCGCCGCGCAAGGACCTGTTCGCCTCCACTGAGCCCGCGCCCCAGCCGGTTCAGCAGGCGCCGGTCACCTTTTCGGCCCCCGCGCCCACGAGCCGCTTCACGGACGAGGACTACATCCCCGACTTCCTGAAGCGCGCCCGCTAGGGGAGAGGTCGACGTTCGAGTCCCATGGCACTTCCCAAGCCGACATTGCAGGCCCGCCCGTCAGCGGGCCTGTCCTTTTTAACCGACGAACCCCTGTTTGCGGCCACAGGCGTGCGCCTGGGCTTCTCTCGCCGTCAGGGCGGGGTGAGCGAGCCCCCTTACGACGGTCTCAATTTGGGCGATCATGTGGAAGACGACCCGATGGCCGTGGCTGAGAACCGCGCGCTCCTCTTGGATGCCGCGGGCCTCGGGAGTACTCGGCTGCTGACGCTCAACCAGGTGCACGGCGATGTCGTGCTCGCCCTGGACGACGATGCGGCTGCCGCATGGGAGGAGGTGGCTCGCGCCGGGGCGGCCGGTGCCGACGGCGTGGCCGTGGCCGTGCCGGACGTGACGGCGCTTTTGTGCTTCGCCGACTGCACTCCGGTCATCGTCGTGTCTCCGTCGGGCGCTTACGCCGTGGCCCACGCGGGTTGGCGCGGGGCGCTCGCCGGCATTCCCGCCAAGGCCGTGGCGGCGCTGGCAGCCCTCGATGTCCGTGCGGGGCGAGCCGTCGATCCTTCCGAATACAACGCCTACGTCGGCCCGCATATCGGCGCGGAGTGCTACGAGTGCGGCCCCGACCTCGTCGGCCGTTTCGTCGAGCGCTTCGGGTCCTCGTGCGCCCGCGGCGCCGATCACCTGGATCTGGAAGCTGCCGTGCGCGCCAGCCTCGCCGAGGCCGGTATCGCGCCGGAGCGCATCGCGTCGTCGGGGGAGTGCACCGCCTGCCGCGACGACCTTTACTTCTCGTATCGCAAAAGCGGAGGCCGCTGCGGACGCCACAGCGCCTTCGCCGGTCGAAAGGAATGAGCTTGTGAGTATTGCCGAGCGCTATCAGAGGGTGGCCGCGGAGGTGGCCGAGGCAGCGATGGCTGCGGGCCGCGCGCCCGAGGACGTGCTCCTCGTGGCCGTGTCGAAGACGGTTGGGCCCGAGGGCGTGGCCGAGGCGATCGAGGGGGGCGCCCGGGATTTCGGCGAGAATCGCCCCGACCAGATCGTGCCCAAGTCCGCCGCGTTCCCCGAGGCCCGCTGGCACTTCATCGGCAACATCCAGTCGCGCCGCATTCCCGAAATCGTCGCCTCTGCAACGCTTATCCACTCCCTGTACCAACGACGCCATGCCGAGAAAATCGATCATGCAGCCGCCGAGCTTTCCAAGGTGCAGGACGTGCTCATCGAGGTGAATGTGTCAGGCGAGGCGTCGAAGAGCGGGGTGGCGCCGGCCGAGGCTGCCGAGCTCGTGCGCGCGGTGGCCGCCCTGCCCCACGTGTCCGTGCGCGGCCTTATGACCATGGCCCCTGCCGGCGACGCGCAGGCGGCCCGCGAGGCCTTCGCGGGACTAGCTGAACTTGCCGCCCAGATTCGCTCCCAGCTTCCCGCTGAGGACGCCGCCGTTTTCACGGAGCTTTCCATGGGCATGAGCGACGACTGGCGCGAGGCGGTGCCTCTGGGGGCCACCATTGTTCGCGTTGGACGGGCCATCTTTAGTGAATCTTATCAGGAGTAGCCTTCAAGCTGGTATGATGATCGAGAACACTGCGGGGCCGCAAGCGCCCCTTTAGACCTTAGAACCACGGCGGGCGGCACCGCCCACACGAAGCAGGAGGCTCCATGGACGGCAAGAGCATGTTCGGCGACATCAAGTCGAAGCTGGGTTTCGGCCGTAAGAACGGTTACGAGGAGTTCTACGAGGACTACGAGGAATTCGAAGAGGGCGACGACTACGGCGAGTACGGCTACGACGAGTCCTACGAGCGCACGTCCGGCTCGGCCTACGACCCCTACGACTCGGTGACCACCCGCGAGCCCGGCGAGCGTTCCCGTGGCCGCTCCTCCATGCCTCGTCTCGTCTCCATCGACGACGTGCGCGCCCGCACGGCGGTCCCCACGCTGCCCGACGACGATGCGCCCGCGAGCCGCCGCGGCTCCTCCAGCTCGTTCCGCACGATGGTCGATTCCTCGCTGCCGCCGCAGATGACCCCGGAGGGCACGGCCGCTGCCTCGGCCGCCGCCTCGGCGGTGCATCACGCCCGCTCCGAGGGCCTGAACTCGCTGTTCGAGTCTACGACGCCCCCGGCCGATACGCGCCCGGCAAGCTCGCGAGGCACTTCTGCCTCCGCTTCCGGTTCGCGCTTCACCCCCTCTCGCACGCTGAAGGTGGTGGCTCCCGGCGCCTACAACGACGCCGAGGCCGTCTCCACGGCGCTCAAGCTCGGCAATGCGGTGGTGCTGAATTTGGCGGCCACTCCCGATGCGCTGGCCAAGCGCATCCTGGACTTCTCCTTCGGTGTGGCCAGCGCTCTGGACGCCAACGTGGAATGCGTGGGCAACAAGGTGTTCGCCCTCACTCGCATCGACGAGCTCACCGAGGCCGAGCGCTCCTACCTGCGCACCCAGGGCATCATCTAGCGCCCGACACGCCCTCAAGACCTTCCGATAAAGGAGCCTGCTAACTATGCTGACCTACCTCCTCGTGAGATTGGCCGACGCCTATTCCATGATCATCTTCGTCTATGTGATGATGTCCTGGCTGCCGAACACCCAAAGCGGCATCATCGGCGACATCTACCGCGCCTTGGGCAAGTTGTGCGACCCGTATTTGAACTTGTTCCGAAAATTGATCCCGCCCCTTGGAGGAATGGTGGACGTGACTCCCATCATCGCTCTGCTTGTATTACAATTCGGGGTACGTTTGCTGGTGATGATTTTCTAAATTCAGACGGCCGGCATTCCGACGTGTCAGCGACGTAACATCGTAAGAAACTGAGGTACCTACATGGCAATCACCGCTTCCGACATCCACAATCAGAGCTTCTCCATCGACCGCAAGGGCTACGATGTGGATGAAGTGGACGTGTTCCTCGAGCATGTCGCCGACGAGATCGACATCTTGAACGACACCATCGCGCACTTGCAGGACCAGCTGGAGGCCGACCGCTTCAGCGGTTTCGACGCGCCTGCCGCCTCCACGGTAGCCATCACCGAGGTGGCCTCGGCGACCGTCGACACTTCCGAGTACGACGCCCAGCTCGCCCAGAAGGATGCCATCATCGCCGATCTGGAGCGCCAGCTTTCCGACAAGCGCGCCGATGACAACGCCATCGCCCAGGCTCTCATCATCGCCCAGCGCTCGGCCGACGAGATTCTCGCCAAGGCCAACGCGAACGCCACCGAGACCATTCAGGACGCCCGCGACGAGGCCCAGCGCATCATCGACCGCGCTAACACCGACCGTCAGGACGTCATCGATGCCATCCGCAAGCTGCAGGACGACCGCGAGGACGCCCGCGAGGAGTACGCCGACCTGCTGAAGGATATCATCTCCGATGCCTCGCGCAAGCTGGCCGACATCGGCGCCAACGTGCCGGCTGCCGCTACGGCGCTGGATGGCGAGTACGACGTGGTGCCCGGCCTCACCGGCAACTTCGAGATCGACGAGTACGTGGCGCCTTCCGCCTATGTGACGCCTCAGGCTCCGGCCGCCGTCGTGGCCGCCGCCACCCCGGTTGCCTCTCCCTACGAGAAGGATCTCTCCGGCTTCGGCGACGCCGACGACTTCGAGTTCGAAGAGATCGATTAATCAGCCGAGAAAATCTATCTGGTATGTAAGAACCGCCTTATTGGGCGGTTCTTCTTATTACTTGATCTTTTGTCTTACCCGTTCGCCCAAGGAAGTCAGCGAGGTGCCTGTCGGAACCGCAGCATCGACGTAGTTCGTTTGCCGTCAGGCAAACGAAACAAAGAGGCGAGCGGGCCTGTAAGCCGGGTTCTGTCGGGGACGGCCATTTATCTCGAACGCGAGTCGCCCCGCGCCTCTAGCACGCAACCCGAGCGCACGGCGGGCCACCGTATGGCGCTCCTATTTGCGCTTGCTCCAGATGGGGTTTGCCAAGCCGCGACGTTGCCGCCGCGCTGGTGCGCTCTTACCGCACCGTTTCAGCTTTTCTCCTGTGTCGCGCATGCGGCTCGCACCGCATGTTCCGAGCAGGGGAGTCTTCTTTTCTGTGGCACTTTCCGTCGGGTCGCCCCGCCCAGCCGTTAGCTGGCATCTTGCCCTGCGGAGCCCGGACTTTCCTCGCACCCCTGAGGGGGTACGCGACCGTCTGGCCCGCTCGCCTGTGGTATTGTAGCAGAAAGAACGGCGCTGCTGCGGATTCCATAGAAGGGCCGTCGGCGCTCAAATCTTTCCGCTCAGCCCGGCTCTGCCGTTGGGCTTTCTGGTTCGCCCTGGAAGGAAGAGGAGAAATGATGACCACGTACGCCCTCGTCGGGGCCTCGGAATTCAGTTCCGAGCAGTTTTCCGCCCGCAACGGGGCGGGCGCCTTCGATGCGGTTATCGCCGTGGACGGGGGCTTCGCGTCCCTGGCGGCTGCTGGCTGCGCGCCCGATCTGGCCATCGGCGACTTCGATTCGCTGGGGTACGTGCCCGAGGGGGTGGAAGTGCTTGCGTTCCCGCCGGAGAAGGACGCCTCCGACATGGAGCTGGCCCTCGGCGAGGCCGTCGTCCGCGGCGCCGATGCCGTGGAGGTCTACGGGGCGCTCGGCGGCCGGCTCGATCATACGTTGGCGAATTTGCAACTTCTCGCCTCTTTCGCCGAGCGCGGCCTGGCGGTGGCGGCGGTGGGGGAGCGCGAGTCCGTCGTGTTTCTGGTCGGGCCCGGCGAGCTGTGCTTGGATGCGGCGAGTGCGGGCATTGTGTCGGTGTTCTCGCTCACCGACGTTTCAACGGGAGTCGTGGAGGAGGGCCTGAAATACGGCCTTGATGGCGTGGCCCTCACGAACCGCACGAGCTGGGGCCTTTCCAACGAGCTTGTCGGCACGCCGGCCCGCATTGCCCTGGAAAGCGGCACGCTGGCAGTGTTTCTGCCGCTCTAGCGTTGTGCCGTTCCCTATACTGGCACTACAACCATAGACCTGGGGAGCTTGCAGCCGCGTGGCGGCCGGGCAGGCTGAGAGGGGGCGCCGAATTCGCCCCGACCCGCAAAACCTGATATGGATAATGCCAACGAAGGGAGTTTTCATGACTGACAGCCAGTCTGCCGACGCAGCACAGCCGATCACGCAGATCGATTTCGCCCGCGCCGGCGTCGTCACGCCTCAAATGGCCGCCGTTGCCGCTGCCGAGGGTCGCGAGCCGGAGGACATCCGCGCCGCCGTGGCTACCGGCCGCATCGTCATTCCGGCCAACATCCACCACGCAAGCCTCGCGCCCGCCGGCGTCGGTTCCACCCTGGAGGGCGTCCCTCTCTCCACGAAGGTGAACGTGAACCTTGGCATCTCGGGCGATCTGGCCGATGAGGCCCTGGAATGGGAGAAGGTGAATGTTGCCCTTGAACTGGGCGCCGACGCCATCATGGACCTTTCCAACTCCGGCAAGACCCGCGCCTTCCGCCGCGCGCTCGTTGAGAAGTCGCCGGCTATGATCGGCACCGTGCCCATGTACGACGCCATCGGTTACCTGGAAAAAGCGCTGATCGCCATCACGCCCGAGGACTTCCTGGAGGTGGTGCGCGCCCATGCCGAGGACGGGGTCGATTTCGTCACCATCCACGCCGGCATGAACCGCCGGGTCATCGAGTCGTTCAAGGAGACGGGGCGGCTTACCAACATTGTGTCCCGCGGCGGCTCCCTCATCTTCGCCTGGATGGAGGCCACCGGTCGCGAGAACCCCTTCTACGAGTACTACGACGAGGTGCTCGCCATCTTGCACGAGCACGATGTGTGCATCTCCATTGGGGACGCCATGCGTCCCGGCAGCGGCTACGATGCCACGGACGCCGGGCAGATCGCCGAGCTCATCGAAATTGGCAAGCTGACGCGCCGCGCCTGGGACGCCGGAGTGCAGGTGATGGTGGAAGGCCCCGGGCATATGGCGCTCGATGAGATCGCCGCCAACATGAAGCTGGAGAAGCGGCTGTGCCACGAGGCGCCCTTCTACGTGCTGGGGCCGCTTGTGACTGACATCGCCCCGGGCTACGACCACATCACGGCGGCCATCGGGGGCGCCATCGCGGCTTCTGCCGGCGCCGACTTCCTCTGCTACGTGACGCCGGCCGAGCATCTGCGCCTGCCGGACGCGAACGACGTGCGCGAGGGGCTGGTGGCTACGAAGATCGCCGCCCACGCCGCCGACATCGCCAAAGGCGTGCCCGGCGCGCGCGATCGCGACAATCGCATGAGTGATGCGCGGCGCCGCGTGGCCTGGGACGAGATGTTCGAGCTGTCGCTGGATCCGGCCCGCGCCCGCGCCGTCTTCGAGAGCGCCCCGCCTTCCACCGAGGGCACCTGCACCATGTGCGGCAAGATGTGCGCCATGAAGACCGTGAACGACATCATGGACGGTCTCGTGGTCGACCTGGATGCGGAGTAGGGGCGCCAAGGAGGCGCTGGAAGAGAATGGGGCGCGAGGCGCAGAGTCGGGTCGATCTTCGCCCCCTATCGAGGCAGAAAAATCGAGTTGTTAGACTTTTTCAGCAGGGCATTTTGCGGAAACAATGAACTAAAAAGGTCTGACCAGGCATTTTCGTAGTGTTTCCTCCTGTTTGCTCGGCATCGCGCTTGCGCAATGTCTAACAACTCGAAAAAAGTGACCAGAACGAGCACCCAGTTTGGAACAAGGAGTGAACATGCCTGTACGGGAACGTGGAAAGTGGTCGGCGGAGGCCATTCGCTGTGCCTTGAAGCTGTACGCGGTGACGGACAACGCGTGGCTCGGAGAGCGGACGCTGGCGGAATGCGTGGAAGCGGCGCTTGCCGGGGGTGCGACCTTCGTGCAGCTGCGCGACAAGCAGGCGACCGGCGATGCGCTGCGGGCCGAGGCCGCCGAGCTGCTGGCGCTCTGCCGCGATGCCGGGGTGCCCTTCGTGGTGAACGACGACGTGGAATGCGCGCTCGCCGTGGGCGCCGACGGGGTGCACGTAGGCCAGGACGACATGGCCTGCGAGCGAGCGCGGGCGCTGCTCGGCCCTGACGCCATCGTGGGCGTATCCACCCAGACGGTGGAGCAGGCGCGGGCAGCCGAGGCGGCCGGTGCCGACTACCTGGGCGTCGGCGGCGTGACCGGCACGGCCACCAAGCCCGAGGCCGGGGTGCTCACACCCGAGGAGTTCCGCGCCATTGCCGCAGCCGTGGATATCCCCGTCGTCGCCATCGGCGGCGTGAATGCCGCCACGGTGCCGTGCCTGTCCGAGCTGGACGTTGACGGCGCCGCCGTGGTGAGCGCCATCTTCGCCGCTGACGATATTGAGGCCGCAACACGCGAGCTTTCCCGTATCATCGACGAAACCCTGAGTATTTAAGTCATGGTCGCCTGCTTGCCGCAGCCGCGAAAGGGGCGGCGCTCCTGGCTTCGGGCAACGCGCAGGGAGAAACGGGACGGGAATCGGAAGACCCGTTAGCGAGAAAGGAACATCCATGCTCGGCGACGAGAACAACAACGACCTCATCGACCTCACCGCTATCGACCGCGCGAAGTGCGCGCTGCTCGTCATCGACGAGCTGGGCGATCCCACGGGAGGCCCGCTCGAGCCGGTGCTCCTGCCTGCCATCCGGCAGACGGCCAAGCTCACGACGGCTGCCCGCGCCGCCGGTATGCCCGTCGTCTTCACCAACGACGCCCACCTCCCCGGCATTGATCGCGAGTTGGCCCTGTGGGGCGCCCACGGCATCGCCGGAACCCCCGAGGCCCAAACGTCGCCCTTGCTCGATCCTCAGCCCACCGATTACGTGGTGGAGAAGCGCCGCTACAGCGGCTTCTTTCAGACAGGGCTGCTCTTGCTGCTGAACGAGCTGGGTGTGGACACGCTCATCTGCTGCGGCATGGACACCAACATCTGCGTGAAGCACACCGTGGCCGACGCCTACTTCAACAACTTCAACATCATCGTGGTAGAAGATGCCACGGCCACCTTCCTGGTGGGCGACCAGGAGAGCGGCCTGGAGTACATGAAGACTTGTTACGCGGCCAAGATCATCGATACCGATGAGGCCGTGCGCCTCATCGAGGGTTAAGCGCCTCCGCTTGACGGTTGATTGCCAGAGAAAGGCGGGCGCCCGTGCCCGCCTTCTTTTATGGCCTATGATGGACGTATGCGAGATTTCCGAGAAAGGAACGCCATGAAAGCGGTTCTCACCATTGCCGGGTCCGACTCCAGCGGCGGGGCGGGCATCCAGGCCGATTTGAAGACCATCATCGCCCACCAGCTGTTCGGCGAGAGCGTCATCACGGCGCTCACGGCCCAGAACACCACGGGCGTGTTCGGGGTGATGGACGTGGATCCCGCCTTCGTGGGCGCCCAGATGGATGCCGTGTTCGACGACATCCGCCCCGATGCGGTGAAGGTGGGCATGGTGTCCTCGCCGGACATCGTGCGGGCCATCGCCGACGGGCTTCGTCGCCATGATGCCTGCAACATCGTGGTGGATCCGGTGATGGTGGCCACCTCCGGCTCGGCACTCATTGCCGATGCGGCGGTGGATGCGCTGGTGGCCGAGCTGTTCCCCCTCGCCGACGTCGTCACGCCGAACATCCCCGAGGCCGAGGTGCTCGCGGACATGAAGATCGCAAGTGCCGAGGATGTGGAACGCGCCGCCGAGCTCATCGCCGAGCGCTGCATCGCGGCGGCCGAGACCGCGCCCGATATGGACGCGACTCCTCGCGTGCCTGCCATCATGGTGAAGGGCGGCCACGGGGTGGGCGCGCCCGATGCCGCCGACGACTACCTGCGCATGGCCGGCGGCGAGCATGTGTGGCTGCGCGGTCGGCGCGTGGAAACGGCGAACACCCACGGCACGGGCTGCTCGCTGTCGTCGGCTGTCGCCTGCGGCCTCGCCCAGGGCTTCTCGGTGGACGTGGCCGTGCGCGAGGCCAAGGCCTACGTGGCCGGCGCCCTGGGCGCGGGGCTGGACCTCGGTCGGGGGAGCGGGCCCTTGAACCACATGTGGCGCTACGGCCAGCCTCCCTGCTAGGGGCCTTGCCGCATGCGGTGAATCCCGGCCGGCGCCTCCTGCGGCCCAGCTGGCACGATCGCGGTGGAAAACGCCGCGCCGCCTTCCCGGTGGGTGATCGGGAAGGCGGCGCGGAGCGTGGGAGGGCCTGCCGTGCGGCCAGGATCGTCGATGTCGCTGCGGCCAAGCTCGTCGGGGGCTAGGCGGAGAACACGCCCGAACCGCATGCGTAGCCGAGGGCCATGGAGCTGACGCCCGACATGCCCACGGTAACCTCGCCGGCGGCGTAGAGGCCCTCGATGGGCGTCCCGTCCTCGCGCAGCACCTGGGAGGTCTCGTCGGTGACCACGCCGCCCTCGGTGATATGGGCGGCCCAGGTGCGCGGCGAGGCGTAGAAGGGCGGGTTCTCGATGGGGCTGTCGGGGGTGAAGATCATGCGGCCGAAGTCGGGATCCTCGCCGTTGCGGGCGATCTCGTTGTAGCGCTCGACGGTGGCCGCGAACGTGCTCCTGTCGCAGCCGATCTGGTCGGCGAGCTCCTCGAGGGTGTCGGCGCGGAAGAGCTGTCCCTGGTCGAGCAGCCGCTGGATGGAGCGGCCGTAGTAGCTGTAGTCGCCCTCGACGCGGCTCGTGTCGCGGTCGCTGATGAGGAACAGCACCTCGTCGGGCTGCTGCATGAGCGCCTCGGTCATGGTGTAGCGATCCAGGGTCTCGTCGATGAACCGCTCGCCGTTCGCGTTCACGAGCAGGCAGTCGGTGTCGGCCCCGACGGTGGTCTCGTCGCAGCCGTTCTTCACGTCGGCGAAGGGGAACATCATGAGGGAGTCCATGAGCGCCACCTCGGCGCCCTCTTCCAGGGCCAGCTTGATGCCGTCGCCGTGGTGGCCGTAGACGTTGGTGGTGGGGAGGGGCGTATTCTCATCCCACGGCCACATGGTGTTGTACTCGCGCAGCATGTCGGGGTTGCCGGAGAAGCCGCCGGTGGCGAGCAGGGCGCCGCGGCTCGCGCGCACATGGTAGGTGGTGCCGTCCTCGGCCACGGCCGTGAAGCCGACCACCGCATCGCCTTCCTTCAGAAGCTCGGTCACCGGCGTGTTTAGCATGACTTCCACCGGGTAGCCGTGCTCGGCGATCTGCTTGTCGAAGAAGTTGAAGTAGCCCTGGCCGCACACGCCGTCGTCGGGGGCCGACCAGTGGGGCCAGGGGTAGCCCACGATGCCGATGCAGGGCTTCCAGGCGAAGCCGTTCTCGTCGAGGAAGGCGTCGAAGGCCGACACGCACTGGGCGAAATCAAGGCTGCCGTAGTAGCCGTCGGCGCCGTAGAGCAGGCACTCCTGCAGGGCCATGAGCTCCTCGCAGTCGAACAGGGTCGTGTCGCCGGAGGCCTGCCACGCCGCGTAGCGTTCCTTGATCTTGGCGAGCTCCTCGGGCGGGATCTCGGCGGCGATGGGATTGGCCAGGTCGGATTCCAGCTGGCGGGTGAGCTCGTCGGACATGGGCACGCGCAGCTCGGCGGGGGCGTTCACGTACTCCAGGTAGCCGCCCGACACCAGCGCGTTGCCGCCCACGTTGCTGCCCTTCTCCAGTACGATGACCTTCGAGGCGCCCGCCTGGGCCGCGCCTATCGCGGCGCCCATGCCGGCCGCGCCCGCGCCGGCGATGACGAAATCGCACTCAAGCTCGACGACCTCTGTGGAGAGCTCGGGGGCCGTGTAGTTCCGCTCCATGGCCTTCACGTCGCCGCCGGCCTGCTTGACGCAGTCGGTGACGGCCGCGAGGATGGCGGAGCTCGTCAGGGTGCAGCCGGTGATGGTGTCGATTCCCAGGGCCTGCTGCTCGATGATGGTCGCGGGAATCTCCTCGAAGGCGCGGTCGGACACGCGCTCGGTCTCCTCGTGCTCCCCGATGACGATGTCGGTGATGGCGTTGTCGCTGAACGTCGCCTCAAGCACGAGGGGGCCGAACTTGCCCGTGCCCGTGCCGGTGTAGGTGCCCGGGGCGAACGAGAGCGACGGGGAACCGGTGGCCGCCGCGGGCGTCTTCGGCGCGCAGCCGGACAGGCCGAAGACGGCGAGGTTCACGCCGGCGAGCGTCGCGCCGGCGAGGAACGTGCGGCGGGTCATGGGGAGGGCGGGGCGATGGGAGCGGGTCATGGGCGTTTCCTTTCTCAAGAGCGTCGGACGAGAAGTCCTTATGGCTGCGCAGTGTGCCCCGTATCGCTCGAAAGCGCATCCGCCTTCGATGAAAAAGACGGTCAACTTTGTAACCTCATCTGTAACCCAGTGGCCCTCATCAGGTAAAACGTCGCCTGTCCCGTGCGCGCGGCGCTTTTCGGCACACAGGTCGGCAGATGGTCTATACTGAAACCTATGAGAGATGGGGCGCTGACAGATCGCATGGAGGGCACGGCGGGAGAGGCCGGCGGCGTCCTCGGCCGCTGGCATCTCGCGCCGCCCTCCCTCGTCCTGTGCTTCTTCGGCTTCGCCTTCATGCGCGCCTACAACGACCTGATCGCCCGCCGCTTCTCCGAGGCATCTCTGGGGGCGCAATGGGCCGGGGAGGATCTCTACAGCTTGGTCATGCTGGCCGTGTTCCTGCTCTGTGCCCTTTTCGCGCGGCGCATCGCCCCGCTCTACAAGCACCATTCCGCCTGGGCGGCGGCGATGCTC
>OLPU01001849.1_pt1 | contig 15026 bp, 15 predicted proteins | sample 1673111 | NCBI WGS metagenome assembly OLPU01 (sample SAMEA3136755, study PRJEB25190) | human gut metagenome | reverse complement strand
CGGTTTTTTGTATGAGCAGCTGCTAAAGCGCGAGGACGCGCAGAAACTGCTGGGCGATATAGACGTGCTGGTTGACGGGCCGTTCGTTTTAAGTGAACGTTCGCTGGAACTGAGGTTCCGCGGGTCGCGCAATCAGCGCGTTATCGACATGAAGCGCACGCGCGAAACGGGCGAGATAGCGCTCGTACCGGGCATGTAGGTAAAAAAATGTGCCGGGTATATGTAAATATTAATCGATACAGTGGCGCGCGCCCTCAAAAACGGATATAATATATCCATGTGCGCATAAACGGAAAAAATTACGCAAAGCGACAACTTTTTGTCCGTTAAGCGCGTCAAATATATATGGCATTACTGTGTTTGCGGGGGAATACGATGCGTACTTTTTCGATTGTAACGGCTGTGGTTACGGCGCTTATAATTCTGATCGTGGGCTACGGCGCACTTACGACCAACGTGGGCGTGCAGGTACTGTCGGTGACGTCGGAACCGGCGTCCAACCAGTATGAGGCGTTCAGCATGGCTACCGCATGGGCGCGCGAAAACGACAGCATGAGCGTTATCAAGTTCACAAACGACGAGCCGGGCGACATATCGAATTATTCGATGGTATACCTGACGGTCGAGGTCAGCAATTGGAGCTACCTGCCCGCCGAATGGGTACAGATACGCGTAAACCCGGCAAGCGGCGACCTGCTTCAGATACGCCAGGATTCGGCCTCGGCGCGCGCGCTGGGCAAGACCGTGTTCCAGGCGGTGCTGCTGACGAGCGCGCAAAACCCCACTGTGGAGCGCCAGGTCGAGGTTGAATACTACATATTCGGCCATAAATACACAGTCACGTCGACACTTACGGCGGGCTGAGCGCAAATGGCGTTTGACATGGGCGCGGCGGATGCGATATCTGCCGCGCCTTTTGCGCGTTTACAAATTTTTTCACAATATGGGTAGTTTATGAGGCGAAATTGGCGTATAATTGTGAACTGAATTTGGGATATACACGATGAGGGGGACTTAAAATGGCTGCTGAAAATAAGGTCGACAGGCTGGAGACGCTCAGGCGCGACGCGCTCGAGTCGATAGAAAAGCTGGTTGCGTTTGCTCACGCTAAGGGTCTGATTGATGGATACGATACCGCATACGCGCGCAATGGACTGATAGACCTTATAGGCTGCGACAGTCCTTTCGACGGCGAAATCGCACCGTTCGATATTCCCGATACCGCGACCGCACTGCTGAAGCCTATCACCGACTACGCCTGCGCCGCGGGCATTGCGGAGGATGACAATACCTCGCGCGACCTTTTTGAAACGCGCGCAATGGGCATAGTCACGCCCTCGCCCGCCGAGACCCGTATGCGCTTTGAAGAAATATATAACGCGAAGGGCGCAAAGGCGGCTACCGACTGGTTCTATGACATGTGCTGCGCCTGCAACTATATTCAGGTCGATCGCGTGGCCAAGAACATACGCTACTTTGCCGATTCGCCCGTTGGCGAGTTGGAGATAACCATAAACCTGTCCAAGCCGGAAAAGGATCCCAAGGAGATCGCCAAGCTGAAAAACGCGCCCTCCGTGGGCTATCCCAGGTGCATGCTGTGTGTGGAGAACCCCGGCTACGCGGGCCGCGCCAACTTCCCGGCGCGCCAGAATCACCGCATGGTGCCGGTGACGCTGGGCGGCGAGCAGTGGTACATGCAGTATTCGCCCTATAAGTATTATGAGGAGCACTGCATAGTGCTGTGCGGCGAGCACCGCCCCATGAAGATAGAGCGCGGCTCGTTCGAGCGGCTGGCCGACTTTGTGGAAAAGTTCCCGCATTACTTCATAGGCTCCAACGCGGATCTGCCCATAGTGGGCGGTTCCATACTTAACCACGACCATTTCCAGGGCGGACACTATACATTCGCTATGGCAAAGGCTCCGATAGAGAAAGAAATCACATTCAAGGGCTACGAGGATGTCGAGGCAGGTATCGTAAAATGGCCTATGTCTGTTATCAGAATCAAGTCAGCAGACAGGGATAAGCTTATTGACCTTGCAGATAAGATTCTTCTTGCATGGAGAGGCTATACAGATGAAGAAGCATTTATTTTTGCAGAGACAGATGGAGAGCCACACAACACTATCACACCTATAGCAAGACGTCGTGACGGAGACTATGAGCTTGACCTTGTGCTCAGAAACAACATCACAACAGAGGAGCATCCGCTTGGCGTATATCATCCGCATGCCCACCTTCATCACATCAAGAAGGAGAATATCGGACTTATCGAGGTAATGGGACTTGCAGTGCTTCCGGCCAGATTAAAAGGTGAGATGGCAGAGCTTAGGGATGCAATCCTTACAGGAAAGGATCTGCATTCGACTGAGACTCTTGCATCACATGCTGACTGGGCTCTTAAGTTTATGTCTAAGTATGATAAGATTGATGAGTCTAATATTGATGGTATCATCAATGAGGAGATTGGACTTGTATTTAAAGAAGTGCTTGAGTGTGCAGGAGTGTACAAGTGCACTGATGAGGGACGTGCAGCGTTCCAGAAATTTATAGATGTGGTAAACTTATAATATATTTTTTTAAAAACTTGCCCCAGCGTCCATGCTGGGGCATTGTTGTATATGGACATAATTCTAACTGCTTCTAAGCTGCTTCGTAAAGCTCAATATATAGTATGTTCGCCGGTGCTTTCCTCGGCCGTGAGATAAATTTACTGCTTTTGCAGCTCATGCAGGCAGTGGATGAATGCAGGCACCAGGAAGGCATCTGCGAGAATCCATGCGAGTGGGCTTGCAAAGCAGGCGGCAGAAAAGCCGAATATCGGTACAAATACAAGTCCGATGAGTGAACGCGCAATCATTTCTGCTACTCCTGCAAACATCGCAAAGCCGGAAAAACCCATGCCCTGTATGGTGAAACGGACTGTGTTTACCAGAACGAGCGGGATGTAGAAAAATGCATTTATCAGCAGAAACTGATGAGCCTGTACGACAACCTCTGTTTCGCTTGGTGATACAAACAGGTAAATCAGATAGTTGGCTATAAACGGCAGTGCCACAAAAATCAAAACCGAATAGATCGATCCTATCACTGAGGCTGAAATAAGCCCCTTCTTTACACGTTCAAATTTGGTTGCACCGACATTTTGTCCACTGTAGGTGGCCATTGTGGAGCCGAGTGCGTCAAATGGACACACCATAAACATTGAAATACGGCTTGCAGCGGTCATTGAGGCAACTGCGATGGAGCCTAAGCCGTTTACGGCAGTCTGCAGTATGACGCCGCCTATAGCGGTTATCGAATACTGAAAGCCCATAGGAAGTCCCATGACCATCAGATTTCTGACATATGAAGAGTCAAGCTTCAAATCATTTCTGCTTACATGCAGCAGAGGTACATTTTTTGCTATGTAAATGATGCACAGCACTCCTGATATACCCTGTGACAGTACGGTTGCAAAAGCCGCTCCAAACACGCCCATGTTAAATACAAGAATGAAAAGTAAATCAAGACCGATATTTAGAATAGCCGCGATTATAAGGAAAATAACAGGTATGACCGAGTTGCCGAGAGATCTCAGATATCCTGACAGCAGATTGTACAGTATTGTGGCAGGAATGCCTGCAAATATGACAATCAGATACTGGTAAGCGAGGTCGTAAATGTCACTTGGCGTATTCATCCAGGTCAGAATGTGACCGCAGAGAAGCACAGTGAGTGCCGTCATGGTTATTGCGATAATTACAGACACAATTCCTGCATTTCCTACATATTTTTTAAGTCCTTTTTCATCCTTGGCACCAAAGCGCTGGGCTATTGGAAGTGAAAAGCCGGCACACACACCCTGGCAGAAGCCGATGATGAGAAAGCAGATGCTTCCGGTAGAGCCGACTGCGGCTAAGGCCGAAACACTTAGAAAACGGCCGACGATTATTGTATCCATAAGGCTGTAAACCTGTTGAAAAAGCATTCCGAGAAGCAACGGAAGGGAAAAGCCCAGAATGAGCCCGGTAGGAGAACCTACGGTGAGGTCCTTTGAATTATTTTTAGTCATTATTTATAATCCCCCTTGATTAAAAATAGATAAAAATATATATAAAAAATAGTGATTAAGTGTAATATACAACCTTTACAAACATAAGTAAATGAGGTAAAGTAAAATTGTTAGCATTTTTTTTGGTGCATATTTTAAAGTGAATAAAAACGCTGATTTTATGTTTGATATCATTTTTTTTGAGAAGAAAATTGAATAATCAGTAAATATGTATGGGCTGACATATAATTAAATTTGGAGGAAAAGAATGAGAGACTGGGAAAATAACATTCGAAGGGTTGTACCTTATACACCGGGAGAACAGCCAAAGAATACCTGTGTTATTAAGTTAAATACAAATGAGAATCCATATTCGCCAGCGCCGGGAGTGAAGGCGGTTTTAAGTAATTTCAATACAGATGATTTAAGACTGTATCCTGATCCAAGGGTTGATAAGCTGGTAAATGCAATTGCGGATTTCTATAAGATAGACAGCTCGAAGGTGTTTGTCGGAGTTGGCTCTGATGATGTACTTGCCATGATTTTCATGACATTTTTCAATTCAAAAAAGCCGATACTGTTTCCTGATATCACATATTCATTTTATGATGTGTGGGCAGATATGCTTCGAATCCCTTATGAGCAGCTTCCATTGTCTGATGATTTTTCAATAGTACCGTCAGATTACTATAAGGCAAACGGCGGAGTAGTATTTCCAAACCCTAATGCTCCGACAGGAAAGCTCATGCCTCTTGATGAGATAGAGGATATAATAGAGCACAATCAGGATGTAATTGTCGTGGTAGATGAGGCATATGTAGATTTTGGCGGGGAGAGTGCGTTGCCGCTAATTGACAAATATGATAATGTCATCGTGGTACAGACATTTTCGAAATCACGCTCGCTGGCAGGCTCAAGAGTTGGATTTGCCATGGCAAATCCTGTGCTTATCAAGTATCTGAATGATGTGAAATATTCGTTCAATTCATATACCATGGACAGAATCACAATCGAAGCAGCTACAGCAGCGATAAAAGACAGAGCATACTTTGAAGAGACCACAGCAAAGGTTATAAAGACACGTGAGTGGACAAAGGAAGAGCTTAAGAGACTTGGCTTTACATTCTGTGACTCAAAGAGCAACTTTATATTTGCAAAGCCTGCAAATGTTTCTGCAACAAAGCTTTTTGAGGACCTTAAGGCAGACAATATATTTGTCAGACATTTCAGCTCACCTGAGCGAATCAACGACTATCTGCGCATATCCATAGGAACTGATGAGCAGATGCATACACTAATTAAATTTTTGGAGAATTATTCATGTTAAAAAAATATATTTACATCTTTTTAATTTCAATGATACCACTTATTGAACTCAGAGGAGCAGTTCCGGTTTCACAGGTGATGGGGCTGCCGATAGTGCCATCATTTATCGTTTGTATCATTGCAAATATGCTTCCGGTACCAATTATTTATCTTTTTGCAAGAAAGGTTCTCATCTGGGGAGCAGACAAACCAATTATTGGAAGGTTCTTCAGCTTCTGCATTGAAAAAGGAGAGAAGGGCGGCAAGAAGCTTCAGGCAAAGGCCGGAAGAGGTCTGTTTGTTGCACTTTTACTTTTCGTAGGTATCCCACTTCCGGGAACAGGTGCATGGACAGGAACACTTGCGGCAAGTATCCTTGATATGGATTTCAAGTCAACAGTTGCCGCTGTCATGCTTGGAGTACTGCTTGCAGGCATTATTATGATGATAGTAAGTCTAGCAGGTGTGACTATATTCCTGTAGAATTTATTGGGAGCTTTCTTCGTCCTTTGTTAAACAGTACAAATCCGACCACCAGTGAAACAATTGTAACAGCAATCACAATCACAAAGACCACTACACTATTACCGGGATCCGGGAAAAATCCTGAAAGTGTGCCCCAAAGGTTGAAAAGCAGATGAAGCCCTATAGAGTAGTAAATAGAGCCACCGCATTCGCACACATATCCGAGCACTATGCCAAGTGCAAAGGCATATATGCCTTGAATCCAGTTGAGATGGAACAGTCCGAAAAGTGCAGCCTGCATCAGATTGGCAAGAGCAAATGGCAAAGCCTTTCTGGCACAGCGCATGGTTACACCGCGGAATATAAGCTCCTCACAGATTGGCGCCAGTATTACAGAATAAAGTACTGTCACAAAGGTAGTATCTGTGATGCCGGATGTCTCAAAAAGCTCATTGTACTGCTGCAGCCAGTCGGGACGGATGTAGCCGGTTAAGTTTGCGATGAAATTGGCAGCAAACTGTGTACCCGGCACGAGTATGACGATTGCCGCAAGCATCATGGGATTGAAGGTTTTCTTAGGGGATGGAAGGAAATTACCTTCGTATCTGGCATAGTACCACATGCCAAAAATCGCAATGGTAATGAGTGCATAGATGACCATAATCATCATGTTAAAATTTACAGAGGTAAATGTCTTTTCAAGGCGGTCAGATACGTTTGCAGACGGAAAAGCAAGCTTTCCGACAAAACCCTGTCCAAACATTCCCATACCCATCATAAAGAATAAGGCGATAGTCTGAATTGCCTCAACTGCAAGCAGTGGGACAAATGTGTAAAAGAAATATCCTACTTTTTTCATTTTCAATTTACTCCATTCTGATTTATTAGGCGATAGTAACATTAGTATAACATATCGGAATTTAATTGCAAGAAAGCTGTTTACTTTAAAACTTTAATATGTTAAAATTAAAAATAAATAAATCGCATGAAAAAGGAGAACACGATGAGCAAGAATCTTAAAACAGAAGCAGTAGACCATTTGTTTGATGCTATTTTGTGTCTCAAGGATAGAGCAGAGTGTTATACATTTTTTGAGGATGTTTGTACTGTAAATGAGCTTTTTTCTCTATCACAGAGATTTGAAGTGGCAAAGATGCTTAGAGAGCAGAAGACATATCTTGATATAGCAGAAAAGACCGGGGCTTCCACAGCCACAATCAGCCGAGTGAACAGATCATTAAACTACGGCAACGATGGATATGATATGGTTTTTTCGCGCATGGAGGATGGCTCTGACAAAGAGGATTAGTTTATCATAGGGGGAAAAAACAGGCTCATTAATTTGAGCCTGTTTTTTTACTTTCCTTCCCAGAATGTGTATTCTCATGGGAAGAAGCCTCTTTTTCTTCATTTAGATTGTCAATCATGCGCTCAATCAGCATTTTCTTGATGTAGACATCAAAGCTCAGCATGCAGATAAAGCTGAATGTGTGAAGAAATTTCTGATCCTCATCAGGAAAATCCTCAAATGTCTCACCTGCAATCTTGTATTTCTTGCCGAGATCCTTTAGGAGCTTCTGCGATTCCTCCGCCTCTAAGCTGAAAACCTCAGTATAGACATCCTGCATCGTAAATCCGTCATCATTGCCGAAATACTTCTCGGTAAGCGGATTAAGAATCGAGCGTATATCGTTGATGCTCAATATATTTTTGAAATAATATATAAAAAGCAGTGTGAGCACATGCTCCTTAGAATACTTTTTCTTGTCCGGAGAAGGGAGCAGATTGTTTTTGGCATAGTTGTTTATCATTGTCTTGGTAAGGATTTTGTCGCTTTCATAGCGCTTTGATGCAGCGAGCTGCTCGTCCATGAAGGTTGTGACCTGATCCATGTACAGATCAATATTTGGTATATCCTCCGGCTTTATGTAATCTATTGATTTAAGCTGTTTTAATAATTCTGATAAAAATTCTTTAACGTCATTCTCCATATCATCACCTCAGGCTTTTATTATATAGTATTGAAAACTATATGACAAGTTTTTTTTGAATTTTCTCATATTGGGTTGTACAAAACATATGTTTGTGGTATGCTGTAGATAAATTATTTTTGTATTTATGGTTTGTGTGCCTGTAATAAGACTGGAGAATTGAGAGGAAAACAGATGAACTTAGATATGTTGAATGAACAGCAAAGGGAGGCCGTTTTGACCACAGATGGACCGCTTCTTATTTTAGCGGGGGCAGGCAGTGGCAAGACCAGGGTTCTTACATACAGGACTGCTTACCTGATAGATGAGTGTGGCGTCAATCCTTACAATATCATGGCAATCACCTTTACAAACAAGGCTGCGGGAGAGATGCGTGAGCGAATTGATGATATGGTGGGCTATGGTTCGGAAAGCATATGGGTTTCTACATTCCATTCGACATGTGTGCGTATACTGCGCAGGTATATTGACAGGCTGGGATATGACACGAATTTTACCATATATGATGCTGACGACCAGAAGGCTCTGATGAAGGACATCTGCAAGCGTCTTGAAATAGATACCAAGATGTATAAGGAAAAGATGTTCTTAAATGTCATTTCATCTGCAAAGGATGAGATGATTGATCCGATAGAGTTTGAAAACCGCTTCACAGGTGACTTCGTGAAGCGCAAGCAGGCACTTGTATACAAGGAGTATCAGAATGCCCTAAAGCAGAATAACGCACTCGATTTTGATGATTTGCTTGTGAAGACAGTAGAGCTTTTTAAGCTGGATAAAGAGGTGCTGGATTACTATCAGGAGCGCTTCAGATATATCATGGTGGATGAGTATCAGGATACAAACACCGTGCAGTTTGAGCTTATCAGGCTTCTTGCCATGAAGTATAAGAATCTGTGTGTGGTGGGTGATGATGATCAGTCCATTTACAAGTTCAGAGGTGCCAATATCTACAATATCTTAAACTTTGAGAAGCATTTTGAAGATGCAAAGGTCATAAAGCTTGAGCAGAATTACAGGTCTACACAGAATATCCTAGATGCCGCCAACAGCGTCATTTCCAACAACGTGGGTAGAAAGGACAAGCGCCTTTGGACTGACAATGGAGCCGGAGACAGGATTACCTTTGAACAGCTTGAGAGTGGCTTCGAGGAAGCGGATTATGTGGCGCGTTCGATAGCGAGACTCGTGAGAAAGGGTGAGGCACGCTATAAGGACTGTGCTGTGCTTTACCGAACCAACGCACAGTCGCGTCTTTTCGAGGAAAAATTTATTGCTGCCAACATCCCATACAAGATTGTCGGCGGTGTGAATTTCTATGCCAGAAAAGAGATAAAGGATATCCTTGCATATTTAAAGACTATTGACAATGGCCATGATGACCTTGCGGTAAAGCGAATAATAAATGTGCCAAAGCGCGGCATCGGAGCTACGAGCATCAATAAGGTGACAGACTATGCTCTTGAGAAGGGGATAGATTTCTATACGGCACTGCGCTATGTCGATGAGGTGCCGGGCATGGCGAGGTCAGCAGGCAAGATAAAGCCGTTTGTGATGTTTATACAGTCACTTCGTGCGAGAGCTGAGATGGATTCGGTTTCGCAGCTCATACAGGCAATAATCGATGAGACCGGCTATGTAGATGAGCTGAAGGCTGAGGGCACGGATGAAGCAGAGCAGCGTATTGAGAATATTGATGAGCTTATAAACAAGGCTGTTGATTACGAGCAGGGGGAGGAGAATCCTACTCTCAGTGGCTTTTTGGAGGAGGTAGCACTTGTAGCCGATATAGACGGTCTTGACGAAAACAGCGACTATGTGGTTCTTATGACTCTGCACAGCGCTAAGGGACTTGAGTTTCCGAATGTGTATCTGGCGGGTATGGAGGATGGTCTTTTCCCAAGCTATATGTCAATCACGAGTGATGATGCGACAAGCGAGATAGAGGAGGAAAGGCGTCTTGCTTATGTTGGCATCACGAGAGCCAAGGAGCATCTGACCATTACATCGGCGCGTATGCGCATGGTGCGTGGAGAGACACAGTTCAACAAGGTATCGCGATTTGTGAAGGAGATTCCGCGCGAGCTTATGGCAGGCGAGGTTTATGAGCCAAAGCGCCGTGACGATGACCTTGAAAGAAATTCGCAGAGCACGTACAGAAAGGCTAAGGAGGCCTTCAAAAAGACACCTACATATGGCACAGAGTATGCGACCACCTTTAATACTCAGCGTACAAGGACACCTGTCTATACACCTGTGAGCAACCAGAAGTCATTTGCCAGTGCCAATACCACCAGAGGCCTTTCATATAAGGTAGGAGACAGAGTATCTCACATCAAGTTTGGCGCGGGAGAGGTCATGGCAATCGTAGAAGGCGGCCGGGATTATGAGGTCACTGTGGACTTTGACAAGGCCGGTACCAAAAAGATGTTTGCTTCATTTGCCAAATTGAAAAAAATTGACTAAAATTATTGTAATTTTTATAGGAAAATTGGATATAATATGCTATAATGGATTTAACAAATAGCATTTGACAATTACTTTTGGAAAAGGAGCGGATTGAATTATGAGTAAAGTTGAAGAATTATTAAAGGACAACAAGCTTGCAGAGAAGCTCAGCATGGCAAAGCTTAATGACCTTCTCAAAAAAGAAGAGGAAGACAAGAAGCCTTCCAAGGCTGTTATCATATTTGCCATCATTGGTGTATTAGTTGCAGTTGCAGCAGCGGCATATGGTATTTACAGATTTTTCACACCGGATTATTTAGATGATTTCGATGATGAGTATGATGATGAATTCGATGATGATTTCTTCGAGGATGAAGACGATGATGATGCTGAAGATGAAAAAGAGGCACCAAAGACTAAAGAAGAGAAATAATCGTTTTTAGATAATGGGGGCTACATATGTAGTCCTCATTTTTCTTTATGTGTGAAGCAAGGCATTTGCAGTCAGGCATACAAAGGAATAATAAAGTATAAAGAGAGATAAGAATTACATGAAAAAAGGATTTAGAGGAACAGGAACCGTAGAAAGAGTAGACTTCCCAAACAAGGGAATAGCCGTTACAGATGACGGCGACAGAGTAATTGTGAAAAATACAATTCCGGGACAGAAGGTGGAATTTGTTGTAAATAAAGTAAAGCATCAAAGGGCAGAGGGCAGACTCATGGAGGTAATTGAGAAATCCCCTCTGGAGACAGAAGAGCCATGTCCTCACTTTGGAATGTGCGGGGGTTGTACATATCAGACAGTGCCTTACGAAAAGCAGCTTGATATGAAGCTTACCCAGGTGAAAAAGCTCATTTCGGATGCCATTGGAACTGAGGAAGAGTCAGGATATGAGTTTATAGGGATACATGGAAGTCCGAAAAAGAGTGAATACAGAAACAAGATGGAATTTTCCTTCGGTGATGAGTACAAGGATGGCCCTCTTGCGCTTGGCATGCACAAAAGAGGAAGCTTTTATGACCTTGTGACAGTATCAGACTGTCAGATAGTGGATGAGGATTTCAGGACAATATTAAAGGCAACACTTGATTATTTTTCAAAAAACAATATCCCATATTTCCACAGAGCAACACACAAGGGTTATCTGCGGCATCTACTTGTCAGAAAGGCAACAAAAACCGGTGAAATCATAGTCGACCTTGTCACTAGCACACAGACAGAGGGCTTCAACGAGGAGGAGCTGCTCGCAGGCTTTAGATATGCGCTTTTGACCAGGCAATATGACGGCAGATTCAAGGGCGTTTTACACACAAAAAATGACAGCGTGGCAGATGTGGTCAAAAACGAGGGCACAGAGGTGCTTTACGGAGATTCATATTTCTACGAGGAGCTCTTAGGTCTGAAATTCAAAATCACACCATTCTCATTTTTCCAGACTAACTCACTCGGAGCGGAGGTGCTCTATGAGACAGCGAGAGAGTTTATCCTGGGAGATGACAAGGATTCGCTAAACGGTAAAACAGTCTACGACCTCTACAGCGGAACCGGCACCATCGCGCAGCTTATGGCACCGGTGTGTAAGGAAGTAGTAGGTGTCGAAATAGTTGAGGAGGCAGTTTGCGCAGCAAAGGAAAATGTAGCTCTTAATGGTCTTGATAACTGTAAATTTATCGCAGGTGATGTCCTCAAGGTGCTTGATGAAATAGAGGAAAAACCGGATTATATAATTCTTGATCCACCACGAGACGGTATCCATCCGAAGGCTATCGGGAAAATCATAGAGTATGGTGTTGAGAATATGGTTTATATTTCATGCAAACCAACAAGCCTGGCAAGGGATTTGCAGATATTTATGGCTAGAGGGTATAGAGTGGAGAAGATATGCTGCGTGGATATGTTTCCGAATACTTATCATATAGAGACAATAGTTGCACTACATCGGATAGATTCGTAAAAATCCTTGATTTTAGGCATTTTGAGAGGTTTTTCAGGTTTGATCAGAGTGACCGAAAAACATACAAAAAGGCAATTTCTGATGGAGTAAACGTGTCTGTGGTATTGGACTGCGGCTTCGGAAATACATCAAAGGAAAAGTAATATTTTTATCATTCAACAGAATAAAAGAAACGTGAAAGACCGTTCATTTTCAAGAAAAATTGAAAGTGAGCGGTCTTTTTTTATACCTTTAAAACGGATTTTATTAAGACGTTTTGAAGGGCTGATTCGATGTGTTCGAGAAAGGCGATATTATGGAGACGATCAGGTATGTAGTTGTATAGAGCAATTTAGCAAATTTTATTGGAGAAATGGTAGCAAAGTTCAGAAATACAAAAATCTCTATTGAAAGAAAAGTTGCAGCATGATACTATAACCGTATAGACGGATGAATAAATTTATAAATACGGATATGTACGGAATGTTGATGGAGGAAAAATCATGATTATCAGTGAAAGAATTTTTTGTGTGATGGAGCAGAAGAACATAACGCAGTTGGAACTCTCAAGAAGGACCGGGATTGCAACAAGTAACATCAGTGACTGGAAGAAGAAAAAGACGAATCCCAAAGCGGACTGTCTGTTGTCTATATGTGATGCATTGGAGATTACTCCCGAACAGCTTTTGACTGGAAAAGGAATTGATCCGGAATATAAAGATGCAGATATGGATTATGAAGTTACCAGGTCGGATATTAAGATTTTAAAGCAGATTCACAGCCTTGGAGATGCGCAGTATAAAAGATTGATGGCGTATATGAAAGCCTTGCAGAAGTTGGAACAGATGGAGAACATGGTGGAGGAATAGAGATGGCAAATAAAATAGTTAGGGAAATTATTCACGCAAAAGGAATTGATATTGGGATTTACACGAAAGATTTTGAAAATGAATATATTTCGTTGACAGATATTGCAAAATATAGAAATGATAATGATCCCAGATTTGTCATTCAGAACTGGATGCGAAACAGAAATACAGTTGAGTTTTTGGCTGTTTGGGAAGAACTTCATAATCCAGATTTTAACCGTGTGCAATTCGAGGCGGTTAGAAGTGAGGCAGGATTAAACAGGTTTGTTATGACGCCAACCAAATGGATTGAACAGACCAATGCTATTGGAATAGTGTCAAAAGCAGGCAGATATGGTGGAGGAACTTATGCACATAGCGATATTGCAATGGCATTTGCTACATGGATTTCTCCGGAATTTCAACTGTATATTATGAAAGATTACCGCAGGTTAAAACAAGATGAAAATAGTCGATTTTCATTGGACTGGAACTTGAACAGGGCTTTATCAAAGGTGAACTACCGTATTCACACAGATGCGGTGAAGGAAAATTTGATTCCACCAGAGCTAACACCAGAACAGATTGCTTATACATATGCCAGTGAAGCAGATCTTTTAAATGTTGCTTTATTTGGTCAGACTGCAAAGCAATGGAAAAATAATAATCCGGGTAAAAAGGGGAATGTGCGTGATGATGCAAATTTAAATCAGTTGTTGGTGTTGGCAAATATGGAAAGTTATAATGCTATTTTAATTGAGCAGGGGAAATCTCAATCAGAAAGACTTATATTGCTTAGAAATTTGGCAATCAGGCAGATGGATACATTAGTCAGTATCAATCTGTCGGCAGTTTCGGCACTTCCTGGAGGTGATATGTAAATTGAAGAAAGAGAAAATCAAAGTATATTTATACACCCGTGTCTCGACAACCATGCAGATAGATGGCTATTCTCTGGATGCACAGAAAACAAAAATGAAAGCGTTCTGCGACTATAATGAATATGAAATTGCCGGTGAGTATGAGGATGCAGGAAAATCCGGCAAATCAATAGAGGGAAGAGTTTCATTTAATCAGATGATGGAGGATATTAAGTCAGGAAAAGATGGAGTATCTTATGTTCTTGTATTTAAACTTTCCAGATTTGGAAGAAATGCGGCAGATGTACTTGCAACATTACAAGTAATGCAGGATTTTGGAGTGAATCTGATTTGTGTGGAGGACGGAATAGATTCATCCAAAGATGCCGGGAAGCTTATGATATCTGTTCTGTCAGCAGTGGCAGAGATTGAACGTGAGAACATTCGTGTTCAGACAATGGAAGGAAGGATGCAGAAAGCCAGGGAAGGTAAATGGAACGGTGGTTTTGCACCATATGGATATTCTCTCATTGATGGAAAACTAGAAGTCAAGGGAAAAAGATACTTGTCAAAGGTCTGAAAGGAAAGAAAGGCAGTTATGATGCGTACCTGATTCCAGAGAGTGTAGAGGAATTTTCCTATACGAAAGATGGTAAAGAAATCATAGGATTCCAGTATAAGTTTAAGATGGAATTTCCACAGAAGAAGGATAAGTAGAAAAACTTGAAAAAATATTTTTCATAATAATTTGTAAGATTTTGTCGAAAAATGTCATGTATATAGTGAAGGGAGAATTTTAGCATGAGTAAGGAAAAAGAAATAGAGATGCTGAAAGAAAAACTTGACTATTATACGTTGGTAGCCGCTGATGACGAATTTGATGCCGGGAAAGTTATAAAAATTGTCAAAAGGTTGGAAGAACTTGAACCGACAGAAGCACCGAAAAAGTCGGTTGACGAATTTTTAGACGATTTCTGTAAGTATTGCGAAGAACGGGAAAGGGAGGAAAAAATACTGGTGTAGGAAGCAGTAATAGCAGTATCTATGATGAAAAAAGTGTGGTATTATGAGAAAAAGAAATTTGCAAATCGGAGTTTGTTACTCTTTTTGGAGGTGAATTGGTAATGATAAAATTAAAA
>OLPU01001842.1_pt1 | contig 15066 bp, 8 predicted proteins | sample 1673111 | NCBI WGS metagenome assembly OLPU01 (sample SAMEA3136755, study PRJEB25190) | human gut metagenome | reverse complement strand
GGGTGATATGACGAGAAAAAGGTCGCCAATTGACGACCTTTTTCGACAAGCTGCACCGTGTCCTTTTGGGCACGGTGTTGTTTTTACAGAATCGCTGGATGCCGCAATCAAAAACAACAGCTTTCTTGTATTTGCAAACGCGTGTTGCTATAATAGAACCACCGGACAATTATTTGCAAAGAAAGGACAGGTGTATCATGAGACAGGCAATGAGAGAGGATGGCGTCGTGCAGCTGAGCTGGTCGCAGGCAGAGGAATTTCTCGCAGAAGTGGAGAAACGCCGCGGCCACAGAGAGACCGTTGGTGTCTACAGACGCAATCTGCGGCATTTTTTTCAGTTCATCGAGCCTGACGGTCTCATCGATCGCGGCACCGTCGCTAGCTGGCGCGATGCACTGCTCCAGGAAGGCTACAAGCCTAGCACCGTCAATCTGCGCCTGTCTGCTGTGAACGGCCTGCTCGGCCATCTCCAGCTGCGCGATTTTCAGAGCCCCAAGCATTTCAAGCCGGATCCAGACGAGGTTCAGCCAAGTATCAGCCGTGAGGAATATCTCCACCTGCTGGAGACCGCGCGCAGTCTCGACAACGAGAGCACCTATCTTGCGATCAAGCTTTTCGCCCTCACCGGGCTCAACGTCAGCTATCTCGCCAACGTCACCGTCCAGGCTGTTGAAGACGGCGTGGTCACCTATGGCAACGAGCGGATGGCGCTGCCACCAATGCTGCAGGACGAGCTGCGCCATTTTATCGCAGAGCAGGGCATCGAAGAAGGGCCGATCTTTCTCACCGTTGACGGCGTTCCGCTGAATCGCTCCAGCATGACCAACCACATCCAGGTTCTCGGGAAGTGGGCAGGAATCGCCAAGGAAAAATGCACGCCGCGCTGTCTGCGTAAACTCTACCACACCACCCAGGCCCAGATCCTGGAAAAGCTCGCGCCCCTCGTCCAGGCTGAATACGATCAGCTGCTCGCCGCCGAACAGGCGCGCACCGGCTGGCACATCGACTGATCTTCACTGAGAATGGAAACCACCGTTTCTGTTCTCTTTTTTTGTGGGCGACAACAAAAATATTTGGAAGAAACTTGTCAGAGAAAGTTCTCCCTGCTAGAATAAAAATAAGTGAAAAGAATATAATGTGCTGACGGGATGGTGAAAACCATGTTCCCGCCAGCGGCAAAAAGGGGAGAATACCATGAATGATCGCACACGAAAAATTTGCAGCGCTCTGCTGACGCTCTTCGTCGGCATTCTGCTGCCGATGGGCGCAGCGCCGGCGCAGGCGATGAGTACGAATCCTGCGGGATTTGCCTATGAAGTCAATGGCGACGGAATGATCGAGATCACACGGCTGCCCAACGACTATTTTAACACCGGGATCGCAGACATTCCGGCGACCATCGATGGACAGAAGGTCACAGCATTAGACAAGGATCTGTTCGTCAGCGGCCTTTCTGAGGTGACTGTGCCAGGAACGGTCGCAGCGGTTCCGGATTATCTGTTTCGGCTCGACAATCAGGGGAGCGACGGGCTCAAAAAAGTTGTGCTGAAAGATGGCGTGAAAAAGATCGGCCGCGAATCCTTTGCTTTTCAAGTGGGTTTGTCATCGGTGACGCTGTCGAACGAACTGACAGAGATCGGTGGCAGCGCATTTCAAGGCTGCACGGCCCTGGCGCGTATTGATCTGCCAAGCTCGCTGACGACAATTGGCGGCAGTGCGTTTATGAGCAGCGGGCTAACCGCTGTTGTATTGCCAGACAGCGTGCGGGAAGTGGGCGCACAGGCGTTTAGAAACTGCTCAAAATTACAGAGCGTGACGCTGTCCTCTGGAATGACGACGATCTCAGCGAGATTGTTCGAGAACGCCGACAAGCTGACAACGGTGACGATCCCGGCGAGCATCCAATCGATCGGAGAAGATGCTTTTAACGGCTGTGATGGTTTGAAAACGATCTACTTCGGCGGCACGCAGGCACAGTGGAATGAATTGACAAGTTATCCAAATATGGCGTCGCAGGGCAATGAGATCCTGAAAATTGTCAAAGTCATTTTTGCTAATGGCGAATCCAGCGATCCATCTACGCCGACTGAACCGGAAGACAGCGCCATTCCTGTGCCGGTGGAGCTCACCGCGGAAAATACCGTTGACGGCGTGAAGCTCAGCTGGAGCATTCCGTTGGAAGTTGGCGACGTGAAGTGGGAGTATGATGAATTTGTCGTCGTTCGTGAGCTGGCGAATGGCACTGGCTCAGAGATTGGACGCACGAGCCGTGGCGTGTACTCCTATCTGGACAAGGATGTAAAAGATGGCGAGTCGTACACATATATCGTCTGTGCGCTGAAAGATGGCGTCGAATCCGGCGGCTTCAGCAAAACAGTCACCATCACCTACGATGCCAATCCGTTCACCACGACGACCATCCGCGATACAGCCATCCGCATCGGCAATCAGGAGGATGGCAGCACCAATTTCACTGGCGTCGACAAGCTCTGGCTCACCACCGGCACTCAGGGCATGCGGATCGATCTCATCTTCCCTGAAGAGATGGACGAGCTGAAAGACCAACAGCTCAGCGTGACAGTGAGCGGCGGCGGCCAGACGTTCCAGGGCACGGCTGTGGAATATATCGGCCAGCAGGTGAGCTTTACCCTGGCGCTCACCGGCGGCAAGCATCTGAAGCCGGATACGACGTATACCGTCGCGGTAAAGGATGCGCGTGGCAACACGATCGCGCAGACGACGCTCCAGAGCGCCGGCGAAGAAACAGCGAGCTGGGGTTTCACGAATAAGGATGCTTCCTACGGATTCGCAGATCTCTGCCGCTATTATCCGGCGTCAGTCGCATTGGCGCTGTCTTCTCTCGACAAGAGCCACGGCGAGGACGGGCTCTGCTTTGGCATGGCGCTGGCGAATGCGCTGTGGAAGCAGGACAAAATGCCGACGATCTCCGGTGGCCACGAGTTGCTCAATACTGTGAGCTGGAACGACACCCTTGCCAGCGGTCGTTGGCAGGGAGCGCGCATCGAGGATTACATCAAGGCCTGCAACACTCTGCAGTTCAGTCGTGAATATGCCGACCAAACCCGCGCCAATATGAACGATTACGACGGCCTTGTGCGCGCTGTCAAGAGCGGCAAGCCAGTTCTCATCGGTACCTGGATCGACGGCACAGGACACGCTGTGCTCGCCTACGATTATAAGGAAGACAGCAACGCCATCACGATCTATGTGCAGGATCCGCAGTGCATGCCATACCAGATCGCGACAATGACCCTCAAAGGATCGAGTGGCAACTGGGTCGGCTGGAGCTACGAGCGCCGCAGCTGGCATGTGGATTCCAGCGGCGCCAAGGATCCGAACAGATATTTCTCCTGGCGCTCAGCGACGACCTCGCCAGACGATGATTTCGGCGTGGATGTGTTCCTGATCGATGCGAAGAAAAACATTGAGCACAAGGTCGGCGAAGATCTGGACAATCTCTGGAGCGGCCTCTTCGGCGGTGCCAATGTTGCGCTCACGCCGATCACCGGCACCAGCGCAGCCTGGCTGGAGGGCAGCGGCAGCGTTACGATGCAGGGGCTCACAGATGAGATCACCCTTGCTGACAGCGATCTCAACATCACTGCAGACGGCGCCAGCGCACGTGTCAACTTTGACCGCGGCGTTGAAGCTGTCAGCGTCAGTGGCAGCGGCACCCTCGGGCTCAGTGTCAGCGTTGGCGATGTGACGATGCGCTTCAGCGGCACTGCTGCAAATGGCGTGACGCTCACGCGTGACGACGATACGCTCACTTTCTCCGGCGCCGACAGCGGCAGCGTTGTTGTCAGCGAAGGAAATGCGACGCTCGAGAGCACGACGATCACGCCGGGCCAGGATGTCAGCGTCAGCTTTGCAGGCGAGACCGAGCATCCGGACGAACCAGCGAGCGATCTGCCGTATCGCGATGTCCGCGCCAACGACTGGTTCTACGACGCTGTGAAATTTGTCAGCGACGAAAAGCTCATGACCGGCACCGGCGCCAATACATTTGCGCCAAATCTCACCACCACTCGCGGCATGATCGTCTCGATCCTCTATCGTTTGGAGGGCGGTCCGCAGATCAATGGCAGCAGCCCGTTCACAGATGTGAAGGACGATGACTGGTACGGCGATGCGGTGCGTTGGGCGGAGCGTGCTGGCGTTGTCAGCGGAACGAGCGCCACGACGTTTGCGCCGAATGCTGCCATCACCCGCGAGCAGCTGGCAGCCATTCTCATGAACTACGCCAACTACAAGCACGAGAACACCAGCGCCCGCGCTGATCTCAGCAAATACAGCGACGCCGGCAAAATTTCCAGCTGGGCGAACGACGTCATGGCCTGGGCCGTCAGCAAGGGCTACATCTCCGGCATGACAGCGACGACGCTGGCGCCGCAGGGCAGTGCGACGCGCGCACAGGTCGCAGCGATCCTGCAGCGTTATCTCGCAGATTGACGATTTTGCTGTGCATAGAAACGATTTGTTTCTATGCACAGCTTTTTTTGTCGAAAAACCGAGCAAAGTACAGGTGATTCCCATTGAAAAATATGACTTCAGCTGTTATGATTGAGTTAATCATATTACAGAAGTATGATTTTTGAAAAACAGCCGAGAGCGAGAGGAGGATGCCTGGCAAGAAGGAGGACAAGACGACGTTCGTCAGTGAGCAGTGGGGGCTGCAGCTGGCGGATCTGGAATTTACAGGAGATTTATTTATGAAAGGAAGATTCTATGAAAAGGAAAATCATCATCAGCGCGCTGGCGCTGATCCTGCTCGCTTGTTTGCTGCCTGGCGCGATGCTGGCAGCTGACAAAGGCGACGGTTCCGGCGTGGACGAAGCCAATGCCTGGGACGTTTCGGCAGCAGGCGACGGCAGCGTGCTCGCGTATTATGAAGGAGACACCATCATCATCACTGGCGATGGCGCGATGAAAAACTACGACCGCGCTTATCGCGGGGCGAACGACGGCTCTGGCGTGTCGCGAAAAGTGTGGGCGCCATGGATCGACAGATCGACAGGCGCGCCGTTTCGAGAATTTAAGCACGTTGTGATCGAGCCAGGTGTGACGACGATCGGAACGTACGCATTTTCCGGGATGTACGACATTGAAAGCGTCGTCATTCCCGAGGGCGTGACGAGCATCGGTTCCAACGCGTTCATCAACTGTAAGGCGCTGAAGCAGGTCGATCTGCCAGCGTCGTTTGCCACGATCGGCGAATACAGAAACGTGAGGATCCACGCCCGCGATCCGTTTGAAGAATGCGACAGCCTGGAAAAGATCACCATCGCTGACGGCAACACCGCGTTCAAGCTCGACGATCAGGGCATTGCGCTGCTGGGCGCCGACGGCACGAAGCTGATCGCCTATCCGGCAGCTTATCCAACCGATAGCTACACGATCCCGGACGGCGTCACTGAGCTGGACTACGGCGCATTCTCGAGCGCGAAGGTGCAGCACGTGACAGCGCCAGAGTCGCTGAAAAAAATTGGCGACTGGTGCTTCTCCTACACAAAGATCCATTCGCTGACGCTGCCAAACAAGGTGACGCTGGTCGCTGGCGGCGCCTTTAATAACAGTCCTGATCTGCAGGAAGTCAAACTCGGCACAGCAGATTCCTTCTGGTACGATGAATCCGTTCTGAACAGGATCGCGAATCTCAAAGTTGTCGACGCCACTGCTTACAACGGCGCCATCGCCTTTGGAACAAACGGCGTAAATATGCCAGGCAGAAATCTGCTCATCTACACACAGCAAGCGCCAACGACGAGTGTCGGCAAGGCAGCTGTCGCAGTGGCAGAAAACGGCACGATCGATAGCGAGCAGGCGATCGCCGTTGCGCCAGATTTCGTGCTGCCAGTCTTCAGCGACAAGATCGCGACCGGTTGGCTCGATGCCAGTGATCAGCCGGCGACGCGCGGCACCGCAGGAAACATCTATCACCTCGCGACGAAAGCGCTCTCTGGCGTGGACGGCGGCATTCGCTGGTCCTTCGATCCGGAAAGCGGCACCCTCACCATCGCGCCTGCTGACGAGCCAGAGGCGGGCGCTGAGCGCGGCGTCATGAAAGATTACAGCGACGATCCAACTGCTGCGCCATGGGCAGAATATGCCGACGATACGACCAGCCTCGTCATCGAGGACGGCGTGACCCATCTTGGCGACAACGCTTTTGCGAGCGACAAGGACCTTACCAAGGTGACGATCCACAGCGATGAACTCAAGGATGAGCCGCAGCAGCCGTTCAAGGGCTGTGACAAGCTCGTCGAAGTGGTTTTTGACAGCGCGCAGCCTCCGCACATTCCTGACGGACTGCTCAACACAAACGCCGACGGCCAGGGCACGAACGGCCACGCCATGATCGTGGATCTGACTGCGTATGATACGCCGCTCAGCGACGGGCTTTCCGGCTTGTCAAACGATTCCATCGTGCTCGTCGATAAAGAACCGGCTGACAAGGGCGAAACGCCAGTGATCTGGGCCGTGACCGGACCAGGCGTGGCAGTCGACACCACAAACGGCGTCAACCTCGGCGCGATCAGCAGAGATGGCTACACCGTTAAATGGTACAAAGATGCGTTCAAGGAAGAACCGCTGAACGACGAAACGCCAACGGCGCCGAACACCTACTACGCCAAATGGACGCCGGAAAGCGCCTACGACATGGAAGAGATGCTGCGCTTTGACGCGCTGACCTTCGGCCAGCCAGGCGAGAGCCAGGATCTGCATCCGCAGAACAACAGCGAAGTCGAGTATCAGGGGGATTTTGCTGCCGTCAGCAGCGACGAAAACATCGTCACAGCGACGGTGCACGACGGTGTCGTCACTGTGACGCCAAATCCGGCGCTTCCAGCCGGCACCCATCACACAACTGTGACGGTCACCACGCCGGATGGCGTGAGCCGCGAGATCCCTGTGCGTCTGACTGTCGCCAAGGCGCAGCCTGCGCTCGTCCTTTCTGAAAACGAAGGCAGCGTCTACGCCGGCGACAGCACCAGCTTCACCTACACTTACAGCGGCGACGGCGCGGTCAGCGTCAGCTCGAGCGATGAATCCATCGCCACTGCCAGCGTTGATCCGCAGACAAAAACCGTCACCGTGAAAACGCTGCGCCCAGGCTCGGCAACGCTCACCGTTCTGGCCAGCGAAAGCGACAACCACCTCACAGCCAGCGCCACTTACGCGCTCACAGTGAAGCGCGTCGTCAGCCCGACACCGAGCGACAACGTCCACGTCAAGACCGACGGCAATGGCAAGATCCATGTCAGCGATAAAAATGCCAGCCGGGATGAAAAAGTGACGATCACTGTGAAGCCAGACGACGGCTACACCCTCGACAAGCTCACCGTCACCGATTGCAATGGAAACACGCTCCCGCTGACGAAAGAAGGCGAGAACACCTACAGCTTCATCATGCCGCAGTCGCGTCCAGTTTCCATCAACGCCAGCTTCGTGGAGCAGAGCACTGACGACAGCCTGCCGTTTGTCGACGTACACAAGGGCGACTGGTTCTATGACGTCGTCAAGGATATGTACGAGCGCGGACTGATGACCGGCACCGGCGCCGATACGTTTTCGCCAAATCTCTCAACGACGCGCGGCATGATCGTTTCGATCCTCTACCGCCTCGAAGGCAGCCCTGCCTGCTACACACCGGAAACCTTTGCCGATGTGAACGACGGCGACTGGTACGCCGACGCGGTGCGCTGGGCAGCCAGTGAAAAGATCGTCGCCGGCTACAGCGCAGAAGCGTTTGGTCCAAACGATCCGATCACTCGCGAGCAGCTGGCCTCGATCCTTTATCACTACACCGAGTATAAAGGTGGCGATGTCACAGCGCGCGCCGATCTCAGCACTTTCGCAGATGGCGACAGCGTCGCAGATTGGTCACGCGAGACCGTGGAATGGGCGAACGCCGAAGGACTGGTGAAAGGCCAGCCAGGAAATTTGATCGACCCACAGGGCCAGGCCACCCGCGCGCAGGTCGCAGCGATCTTTGCGCGCTACCTCGAAAACTGACACTTTGATTGAAAGCACCCTCACACAAACCATACAAAGGCAGGACAGAGACCCAGCGTTTCTGTCCTGCCTTTGCATTTTTATTCAAATTCCGCTATACTAGATGTAAACGAACCACAAAACACAGCCCGCGCAGCGGAGCGCGGCGAGATAGGATGTGTGAACTATGCGATCAGAAGAACATCAGGCGTATTCTTTTGAAGACGAGCGCAAACGGATCAAGGCATGCTTCTGCGCTTTTGTCGAAGGCAGCCTCGTCAGCCACGACATTGACGCGGTGCTGCAGCTGTTTTGAGACGACGTCATCGGGATCGGCATGGGGGCGCAGGGCATCGTGCGCTGCCGCGAAGATCTGCGGCCGATCCTCATGAACACGCGCAGCGATGTGGACGATTCACAGACAGCCATCGACTACAGCAACATGCAGGTGCGCTACTATGGCGACGACTACGCGAGCATCAACGCCATGGTCTCGGTCACCACGACCGTTCGCGGCGAACGCCGCACGAGCCACATCGGCCAATGCGCCAGCCTGCGCCGGATCGACGGCCAGTGGCGCATCAATATGGTGCAAGCGACGCCGCTTTCCATCGATATTCAGGATATTGATTCGTATCCGCTGTCCTTCGCCGAGGACGAGATCGAAAACTATCGCCGCCAGGCGCAGTTCTCGTCGATCATGCGGCGCAGCATCATCGCGACGTACAAGATCGATTTCGAGAGCGACAGCTTTGAGGAATATGTGGCGGCGAGCGGCTCTTCTGTGGCGGTGCAGCAGGGCGATCCTTACGAGCGCATCATGCAGGAATCGGCGATGGTGCTCGTGGACGATGCGATGAAGCTGGAGTTTATCTCTACATTTTCGATCGCCAATCTGAAAAAATGCTACCGCGCCGGACAGACCGACGTCACCCTCGACTACGAATCGCCGCAGCCAGATGGCCGCATTGTCTGGCTGCGCAACAGCCTGCATCTTTTCACGGATACCAAGGGACGGCTCAAGGGCTATCTCTATCTTTTCGACATCGACGCCTACAAGCGTCAGGCGCTGCGCCTGGCGCATCAGGCGGAGCACGATTCCGGCACAGGCGTTTTCAACAAGGGGACGACGCGCCAGAAGATCGAGATGGCGCTGAATCTCTACGCCATGCCGAAAACCTGCGCCTTTTTCATGATCGATCTCGATCATTTCAAGCAGATCAACGACAGCTACGGCCACGCAGTTGGCGACGAGGTGATCCGGCAGACAGCGGAGATCCTCACCAGCTCCTTCCGCGCAGAGGATGTTGTCGGGCGGCTCGGCGGCGACGAATTCTGCGTGTTCTACACCGGGCAGAACGACGTCGACACCCTCGGCTGCAAGGCGGCGCAGATCTGCGAAGCGGTGCGGCATATTCATCCAGCGCAGAATGGCGGCCCCGGCACATCGGTGAGCATCGGCATCGCGCGGCGCGAGAGCGGCGACGATTTCGACAGCCTCTACCGCAAAGCCGACGCGGCGCTCTACCAGCGCAAGGAAGCGCTCGGCCGCGATGGCTACACGATCTACGGCGATGGCGCCGATTCCTGAACAAAAAACAGGCCTGGAACAGAAAGGGAGATTTCTGTTCCAGGCCTGTCCTGTTTAGCGGATCGTTTCTCAGTCGAGCAGACCATATTCGCGCATAGCGCCAGCGAGACGCTCAGCGTTCTGTGGTTCGATCTCAGTCATTGGCAGACGCACCGTGCCGCCAGCGAGACCCATGAGCTCAACAGCTTTCTTGACAGGGATTGGGTTGACCTCGCAGAAGAGGGCGTTGACGAGGTTCATCGCGTCGAGCTGCATCTTGGCAGCACCAGCGACGTCGCCGTCGAAGAATTTCTGCACCATGTCGTGGGTCTGCTGTGGAGCGATGTTCGAGAGCACGGAGATAACACCCTTGCCGCCGAGGGAGAGCAGCGGCACGATCTGGTCGTCGTTGCCGGAGTAAACGTCGATGTCACCGTTTGCAATGGCGAAAAGATGACCGATCTGGGAAATATTGCTGGAGGCTTCCTTAATGGCGACGATGTTTTCAACGTTGCGCGCGAGCCATACAGCAGTTTCTGGCTGGATGTTGCAGCCGGTGCGGCTAGGCACATTGTAGAGGATGACAGGGATCTTGATCGCGTCAGCGATGGTCTTGAAATGCATCTTCAGACCGTTCTGGGTGGCCTTGTTGTAATATGGGGTGACGAGCAGCACAGCGTCTGCGCCGTCTTCTTCAGCCTGCTTGGAGAGCATGACAGCAGTGGCCGTGTCGTTGGAACCAGTGCCGGCAATGACAGGCACGCGATGGTTCACATACTGGATGGTGTGGGCAATCACCTGGGAATGTTCTTCCTCGGTGAGGGTGGACGATTCGCCAGTGGTGCCGCAGATGATGATGGCGTCGGTGCCATTATCGATCTGGAAATCCAGCAGACGTTCGAGAGCAGGATAGTCAACGGAACCATCCGCAGCAAATGGGGTAACGATTGCGCAGCCTGCGCCAGTGAAAATAGACATAAATTTTTCCTCCTTAGATTGTGTGCGGGGAGAGCCGCCGGGACTGGAGGGATAAAAGAAAAAAGCGACGTTTCTGTGGGGAAACGTCGCTGGTGATCCAGTTCATTTTGCCCAAACGGGCACAATGTCGATAGCTCCCCATCCTAAGATGACAGTCATGTGCCTCTTCGACACATGCCCAGCAAGACGCCGCCAGCCAGACGTCCCACTTCGGCGAGCATCCCTTTTGCCAGCTGTCGGCGTCCGCTGAAGACTCTCGCTGGTGACTCATGAGGCTCGCGACCTCTATCTAGATTTTCTGTATATTTAGTATATTAGGGGATTCGCGCCACGCTGTCAAGGGAAATTTGAATAACGTCCTGTAATCGTTGTGATTTCGTGGTATAATGTGGGAACGACACAAAGGAGGCGCGCCCATGACACCAGAACAGGCACTGAAAAAATATTTTGGCTACGATTCCTTCCGTCCCGGCCAGCGGGAGATCATCTCCGCCTTGATGAGCGGGCGCGACGCCTTGGCGATCCTGCCGACAGGCGGCGGAAAATCGCTGTGCTACCAGATCCCGGCGATCTGCATGCCGGGGCTGACGCTCGTGATCTCGCCGCTCATCTCGCTGATGAAGGACCAGGAGGACGGGCTCGTGGAAATGGGCGTGGCAGCGCGCTCGCTGTCCAGCGCCACGACAACCGAGCATTTCGCCGAAACGCTGCGCTTGGCGCGCGCCGGCGAGCTGGATCTGCTCTATGTCGCGCCAGAGCGGCTGGAGCTCGAAGGCTTTCGGGAAACCCTCGCCAGCCTGCACGTGACAATGGTCGCCGTGGACGAAGCGCATTGTGTGAGCCAGTGGGGCCACGATTTTCGCCCCAGCTACATGCGCATCGCCGAGCTCCTCGAGGATTTTGCAGAGCGCCCCGTCTTCGCCGCCTTCACCGCGACAGCCACAGCCCAGGTGCGCGAGGACATCATCGCCCAGCTGCGGCTGCGTGATCCCTTCTGCTACATCTCCAGCTTTGACCGGCCCAATCTCCATTTCTCCGTGCTCAAGCCAGAGAACAAAAACCGCGCCCTGCTGCGCCTCCTGGAAGAGGAAGAATCGAGCATCATCTACTGCGGCACGCGCAAAGCCGTCGAGAGCGTCTACCATTTTCTGCGCGACCGCCGCTTTGCCGTGACCTACTACCACGCCGGACTCGACGCCGAGATGCGCAACCGCCACCAGGACGATTTCATCTACGACCGCAAGCCCATCATGGTCGCCACCAACGCCTTCGGCATGGGCATCGACAAACCCGACGTGCGCTTCGTCGCCCATTACAGCATGTGCGACTCGCTCGAGAGCTACTACCAGGAGGCCGGCCGAGCGGGCCGCGACGGCATGCGGAGCTACGCCCTGCTGCTGGTATCGTCGGACGACGGCGAACGCATCGTGCGGCGTTTCGAGCAGGAGTTCCCGCCGCTCGAAAAGATCAAGGACATCTACGAACGGGTCTGCTCCTACCTGCAGGTCGGCATCGGCGACGGCGCCCAGGCATCGTTCCTGTTCAACATCCACGACTTCTGCGCCCGCGAGCACCTCTACTCCGGCACGGTCGTAAGCGCCCTGAAGCTCCTGCAGCAGAACGGTTACATGACGCTGACCGACGCACAGGAGAACCCGGCGCGGATCATGTTCTGCGTGAGCCGCGACGACCTCTACAAACTCCGCGTACAGCGCGACGAGCTGGATCACTTCATCCGCACGCTGCTGCGCCTCTACAACGGGGTCTTCACCGAATTCCGGCAGATCGACGAGGGCGAGATCGCCACCTGGAGCGGCTATACCGTACAGCGGGTCAAGGAGCTGCTCAAACGCCTCTGGCAGTTGCGCGTGATCCGCTACGTCCCCTCCAACCGCTCGCCGATCCTCTTCATGGACGAGGAGCGGCTGCCCCGCGCCGACCTCTACATCGCCCCCGAGACCTACAAACGGCGGCAGGAGCTGATGCGCGAACGCTTCGAACACATGCTCGCCTACGCCGCGAACGAGACCCGTTGCCGCAGCGCCGTTCTGGAAGGGTATTTCGGTGAAGGCGCCCCTGCGGCATGCGGCGTATGCGACATCTGCCTCGCACACAAACGTGCCGGGAAGCGGCAGGCACAGGGCTGCGCCACGCCGTCGGCCGACGGCGGGCTGCGCGAAAAACTGCGGCAAAGGCTATCCCGCGGGGCAGCCGACCCGCACGAACTGGCCGCGGAATTCCCCGGGGAGGCACAGCAGATAGGCCGGGCGCTGCGCGAATTGCTCGACGAAGGCATCGCCGGCACGGGCAGGGACGGGAAAATCGGGTTAAAATAGGGCCGCAACCGCCCGCGGGGATGTAAAAAATCGCCCCGCATGCCGTTTTCCGGAAATAATTCCCTATTTTTGTGAGAATGTTCCACGGCATGACTACGACAAACAACTTTACGGATAAGATCAGCAACGAGGAGGCCGCAGCGCTTCCGGCCATCGAATTCAGGGGCGAAATACGCATCGTCGACAATGAGCGCGACATCGTCCCCGCCTGCAAATTCCTGATGAAACAACGCGTCATCGGTTTCGACACCGAGACCCGCCCGTCGTTCCGGCCCGGGGTGACGTTCCGCGTGTCGCTGCTGCAACTCTCCACGCCGCAGCTATGCTTCCTTTTCCGGCTGAACAAGATCCCGTTCGCTAAGCCGATCCTGCAGGTGCTCGAAAGCAAGGAGATCCTGAAGATCGGCGCCGACGTCGCCGGCGACCTGCGCTCGCTGCGCCAGATACGCCATTTCCGCGACGCAGGGTTCGTCGACCTGCAAACGATAGCCCCCCAGTGGGGCATCGGGGAGAAGAGCCTGCGCAAACTCTCGGCCATCGTGCTGGGGCAGCGCGTATCGAAAGCCCAGCGGCTGAGCAACTGGGAGGCCGCGACATTCACCGACAAACAAAAACTCTACGCCGCGACCGATGCGTGGGTCTGCACGGCGATCTACGACCGACTGCTTCACACACCCAAAATCAAACATCCCGAATTATGACACCCCAAGTATACCTGCGCAAAGGCAAGGAAGAATCGCTCATGCGCCGCCACCCGTGGATTTTCTCGGGCGCCATCGACCACATCAAGGCTGAAGACGAATCGGAAATCACGGAAGGCGCCCTGGTCGAAATATATACCCGCACGGGCGATTTCATCGCCCTGGGACACTATCAGATCGGCTCGATCGCCGTGCGCGTGCTTACATTCGACAAGGAACCGATCGACCAGGCCTGGTGGAACCGGCGCATCGCCGTGGCCTACGACGTACGGCGCACGCTCGGACTCACGGACAACCCCGACACGGACTGCTACCGCCTCGTCCACGGCGAAGGCGACGGGCTGCCGGGGCTCGTGGTGGACATCTACGGCACGGTGGCCGTCGTCCAGTGCCACTCCGTCGGCATGTACCTTGCCCGCCAGGATATTGCGCGGGCGATCCTGGCTGCCTACGGCGACCGCATCACGGCCATCTACGACAAAAGTTCGCAAACCGTACCCTTCAACGCCAGGCTGGGTGCTGTGGACGGATACCTGTGGGGAAGCTCCGACCATTCGGCGCACGTGGTGACGGAGAACGGCGAGAAATTTCTCGTCAACTGGGAGCAGGGGCAGAAAACCGGGTTCTTCCTCGACCAGCGCGAAAACCGGGAGCTGGTCAAACGCTACTCGAAGGGGCGCACGGTGCTCAACACCTTCTGCTACACGGGGGGCTTCTCGGTCTATGCCATGGCCGGTGGCGCCGAGAAGGTCTGCTCGGTGGACTCTTCGGAACGCGCCGTCGTGCTGGCCACGGAAAACATGAAACTCAACTTCGGCCCGCAGGCCAACTTTACGGAAACGGCCGCCGATGCCGTGGAGTACCTCAAGAACATCGAAGACAAATACGACCTGATCATCCTCGACCCGCCGGCCTTCGCCAAGCACCACAAAGTGCTGGGCAATGCCATGCAGGGCTACAAGCGCCTCAACGCCCGCGCCATCTCGCAGATACGCCCCGGCGGCATCCTCTTCACGTTCTCCTGCTCGCAGGCGGTGTCGAAGGAGCTGTTCCGCACGATGATCTTCTCGGCTGCGGCCATCGCGGGCCGCAACGTGCGCATCCTGCACCAGCTGACGCAGCCCGCCGACCACCCGGTGAGCATCTACCACCCCGAAGGCGAGTACCTCAAGGGACTGGTGTTGTATGTAGAATAAGGAAAGAAAGACCGCCCCGAACGGACATGGAAAAAACCGCACACCCGACCTACGCCCACTGCCCGATCCGCCATATCGTCGACCGCTTCGGGGACAAGTGGTCGCTGCTGGTACTCTACAACCTCCATACGAGCGGGTGCCTGCGTTTTTCGGAAACCCACCGCCGGACGGCCGACATCTCGCAGAAGATGCTCACATCGACACTCCGCAAGCTGGAACAGGACGGGCTGGTAGAGTACGTCATGCGCCGGGGCGTGATCGTCCGCGCC
>OLPU01001837.1_pt1 | contig 15087 bp, 10 predicted proteins | sample 1673111 | NCBI WGS metagenome assembly OLPU01 (sample SAMEA3136755, study PRJEB25190) | human gut metagenome | reverse complement strand
TCCATCGCAACGTTAGAAGATTTACTGCAATGTCTTGGAACAACTCTCGGAGAGTTTTTCAATGAAGAGCAGGAAGAGGAACAGATTGTGTTTACGGAGGAGGATTTTTTTGTAAAAAAGGATGAAGAATATAAAAACCAGATTAAGTGGATTATTCCAAATGCACAGAAGAACTGCATGGAGCCGATTCATTTGCTTTTGGAAAAAGGTGGAGAGACCTGTCCGGACAACCCCCATGAGGGAGAAGAGTTTGGCTATATCTTAAAGGGTAAAGTAGAAATCCATCTGGGAAAGCGAATCTGTATTGCCCAAAAGGGAGATGCTTTTTATTACAGGGCAGATAAGACGCATTATTTAAAGGGAATTGAGCGGACGGAATTAATCTGGGTGACTTCGCCGCCAAGTTTTTAGACAGGAAATATAGTAAAATTTATTGAGGAAATGGGAATGAAGAATAAGTTAGTTGAGTTAGTGAATGTTTCAAAGTCTTTTGGTTCAACCAAAGTATTAGATGAGTTGTGTTTAGAGGTAAAAGAGAATGAGTTCCTGACACTGCTTGGTCCGTCCGGCTGTGGAAAGACAACAACGCTTCGTATTATCGGTGGATTTGAGAAACCAGACAGTGGAAAAGTCTTTTTTGACGGAGCGGATATTACAAATGTTCCAGCGAATAAGCGAAACCTGAATACGGTTTTCCAGAAGTATGCGTTATTTGGACATATGACGATTGAGGAAAATATTGCATTTGGCTTAAAGATTAAAAATAAATCGGATTCCTACATTAAGGATAAGATTAAATATGCGTTAAAGCTTGTGAATTTGGAAGGATTTGAGAAGAGAAAGCCAACTTCTTTAAGTGGTGGACAGCAGCAGCGAATCGCGATTGCAAGAGCGATTGTCAACCATCCGAAAATTCTGCTGGCTGATGAGCCGACCGGAGCGCTCGACTCCCATTCCGGCGAGCAGGTCATGGAGCTGTTCCAGAGCCTGAACGACGAGGGCGTCAGCATCTTGATGATTACGCATGACGCGGAGATCGCATCGATGGCACAGCGCACCGTGGAGATCCGCGACGGAATGATGAAATCGAAGGAGGTGGCTGAAACATGAAAAAAGGAAAAGCCGCAAAGAAAGTCGTGATTGCAGTTGTGACCGCAGTTGCCGTGGGCGGTGTCAGTGTCGGCGGTTATTACGGCATCCGCCAGGCGCAGAAGACGACCGTAAAAGTGTATCCGGTCAGTGACTTTACGAGTGGTTACTGGGGAGACAGCATGAACATGGAAGGCCAGATCACCTCGACGGCTTCCCAGAACATCTATCTTTCAGACAGCCAGACCATTTCCCAGGTTCTCGTCAAAGAGGGCGATGTGGTAAATGCCGGAGACACGCTGATGACATACGATACCAGCATGATCGAGCTGGATCTGGAAACGCAGCAGTTACAGCTTGCACAGACAAAGCTGAAAATCCAGCAGAGTGAAAAAGAACTGGAAAAGCTGAAAAAGACAAAACCGGTATCGGATACGCCGCTGAATCCGGTGGAGCCGGATTTCCCGGATTTCCCGGATTTTCCAGATGAACCCATCGATCCGGATTTCCCGGACGAACCGATTCCGACCCCAGAACCGGAGCCGACGTACGAGGATGCTGTTCTGTACAGCAGTACGAATAAGCTTGTATTTGGTTCCAAACCATACAAAGGAGAAGGAACGCAGGAAGACCCATACACCTATCTCTGCGCACCGGGAACAGTCCTGACAGGCGGATTCCTGAATCAGATGGCAGGATACGCGGATGAAAAGGGAACGAAAAAAGAAGAGGACAGCGAAGGATACTGGTTTCGCCTGGAGATTCATGAGGAAAACAAAGCCGCAGAGGCGCTGGAAACCGTGTGGGAGCAGGATGGAACGAAGATTGCGAAAGCATACGAGACTTCGTATGAAGCAGTCCTGAGTCTGAAAGAATCCGAATCGGCGGATGCACCGGAAATAAAAATCACCACGCCGCTTGCCAACACAGAGGTGGCAGAGGGCGGCGAGCTGAAGCTGAAAATCGGAATCAATGAGAAGAAAGATACCGAAGAGAAGCCGGATGAGAAAGCCGACGATAAAACGGATGATAGAACCGAGAGTCCGTCCGAGGACGATGTGACACAGCCGGGTGAAGCCGGAAATGGAAGCGGTGAGGCAGACGATTCCACGGAAAACACCGAAACGGATGTCACTTACACATACGTCTGGAAACACAACGGAAAGACAATCGACGGAGATTTTAAGGATACTTACACAAAAGAAAACATCACAAAAGAGGATGCCGGAATCTATACAGTAGAAGTGACAGCGAAAAATGACAAGGGTACTTCCATGGCAGTCAGCACTGCAAATGTGGCGGTAAAAGAAGGAACGATTACCCCGACACCAAGTGTAACTCCGACCCCGAGCGTTACGCCGGGACCGAGTGTAACTCCAGAGCCGACCGTCAGCCCGGAACCAAGTACAACACCGATTCCGACCACAAACCCGGTTCCAACAGAAACTCCGGTGCCGAGCGAGACCCCAGTTCCGACGGAAACGCCGACGCCGACCGAAGCCCCGGCAGAACCGGAAGCGGAACCGCAGAGCGAAGATGCGCCGGAAGCAGTGCAGACGACAGCAAAAACCGTATTCTACGGTGAAAAAGCATCGGTACAGTCCCTCTTTACATCATCCACAGGAAGCAGCGCAAATAACAATACTTCTTCCGGTGATGATACCCAGATGACCTACACAAAAGATGAATTGAAAAAAGCCATCAGCGAAAAAGAAAGCCAGATCCGTAATCTGAAGCTGGATCAGAAGGAAGAGGAACTCAAAGTCAAAAATACGCAGAAATCCCTGGATTCCCAGACCGTAAAAGCGACGATCAGCGGTGTGGTAAAGAAGGTTGGAAATGCAGAAAACCCGTCCAACGACGGAAGCGCCTTTATCCAGGTCAGTGGAAACGAAGGTCTGTACGTGCGCGGCTACTTAAGCGAGACGTATCTCGATCAGGTAAAAGTCGGCGATGAACTCAACGTGACTTCTTGGTCTTCGGGTGCTTTTGCAGCGGCAACCGTAACCGAGATTTCTCCGTACCCGACAACAAGCTACATGTCGTACAGCGAGACACCAGCCTCCTTCTATCCGTTCACAGCCGTTATCCCGGAAGGCGGAGAAGGTTTTGAAAACGGTGACTGGATCGAGATTGCAATCACTGTCGGAAACGATGTAGAAAACGGCAACGGCCTGTACGTCAGCAAAGAATTCATCCGCGAGGAAAACGGACAGAAATTCGTTTATATCCGGGATGAAAATGATAAATTAAAGAAACAGAATGTGGTAACCGGAAAACTTCTGTGGGGCAGTTATTACGAAGTGAAGAGCGGTCTTTCCGAAGAGGATTACATTGCATTTCCGTACGGCAAAACCGTGGTGGAAGGCGCAGACACGAAGGAATCCAGTTCATCGGATTATTACAACAGTTAAGGAGGCGCATTATGTTAGAAAATGTAAGACTTTCCTTTCAGGGAATCTGGTCACACAAAATGCGTTCCTTCCTGACGATGCTGGGTATTATCATCGGAATTGCGTCGATCATCTCAATTGTCTCCACGATCAAGGGAACGAATGAGCAGATCAAACAGAACCTGATCGGAGCTGGAAACAACAACGTGACCGTCAGCTTAAAGCAGGGCGACGGTGATTACTGGATGGACAACGGACTGCCAAGCGGCGTGTCGAAACTGTCCGGTGATCAGAAAAAGCGGATCCGCGAGCAGGATCAGGTGGAAAATGCATCGTTTTACACCGAAAGAACGTATGTGAGCGGCATCGCAAAAGGAAACACAACACTGGACAGTGCGAAGGCGCTTGGAGTGGATGAAAATTATCTGTCGACGTGCGGATATCAGATTTATCAGGGACGCGGCTTTGTGGAGAGCGATTTCTCGAAGACCCACAAAGTTGTCCTCCTCGACGATACCGCAGTGCTGACACTCTTCCCGGATGAGTCGCCGGTCGGCAAAACGATCGAGATCATGGGAGAGCCGTTCACGGTGATCGGCGTGATCAAAAAAGCCGATTCGTTCCAGCCGGTCATCAATTCCAGAGATGACTACTATACGTACAATCAGGAATCCTATCCGCTGGTGCTGATGCCGGATGTCTGCTGGCCGATCGTATTCCAGTATGATGAACCGGAAAATGCCGTTGTGATGGCAAAAACGACCGAGGATATGAGCACGGTGGGAAAGACAACAGCGGATATCATGAACGAATCCGTGACCAATACAACTGATTCTCTTTCCTATCAGGCAGAGGATCTGCTGGAGAAAGCAAAGAGTCTGCAGGAGTTAGGCCAGAGCACGAACCAGCAGCTGATCTGGATCGCGAGCATTTCGCTTCTGGTCGGCGGTATCGGTGTTATGAATATTATGCTGGTATCTGTAACGGAACGTACAAGCGAGATCGGCCTGAAAAAGGCGATCGGAGCAAGAAAACGCAGAATTCTGTTCCAGTTCCTGACCGAGGCGGCGGTGCTCACCAGCATCGGCGGACTGCTCGGCGTGCTGGGCGGCATTATCATGGCACAGGTGATTTCGAGGGTATCGCAGACGCCTGTGGCGATCAGTATTCCGGCAATCATTTTCTCCGTGGTCTTCTCCATGGTGATCGGTATCGTATTCGGACTGCTGCCGTCGGTAAAAGCAGCGAACCTGAATCCGATCGATGCGCTGCGAAGAGAATAGAACAAAAAAGAGTTGAAAAATCCGTGCGGGTACAGCGTAGGTGCTGGATCCGTGCGGATTTTTTGTGCGGCGTGTGCGGATGAAACTTAAGATCTTTACTTTTTGCGGAAAGTCGGTTATACTGGAAAATAAGCGCAATTTGCGGCGCAGCAAAGAGGCATTCGAGTTTCAGATTCGGTATGTTTATGAAAATATAAGAAAGATTCAAAGACATTTCACATTCGTTTATGGTATAATCAAACAAGAGTATGACCAACGAAAAGGAGTATACGCGAATGAATATTTTGTTTTTTATCACACCGAAAAGTGAAACGGCTTATCTGTATGACGACTGCTCACTTCGGCAGGCCATCGAGAAGATCGAATATCATAAATACACGGCGGTTCCGGTACTGAACAAAAAGGGCTGCTACGTGGGAACACTGACGGAAGGAGATCTGCTCCGCATCATAAAAGAACGGTATCTGCTGAATTACCATGAAGCAGAGGATATCCCGCTCTGGCAGGTTCCGAAACGGTGGAATTATGAGTCCGTCAACATCAACAGCAACATCGAGGACCTGATCGAGATGTCCATGCGGCAGAATTTCGTTCCAGTTGTGGATGACGAGGGAATCTTCATCGGCATCATCCGAAGAAGAGACATCATCCAGTACTGTTATCAGAAAAGCGGCATCAAAGAAGAGGAAGAAGCCCGGCGCAGCGCGCGGAAACAAAACGCAGAACAGATGATTCTGCAGTAAAGAAGAAAATGAGGGAAACATTATGAAAAAACTGATCGATCTTATCCAGGAAGAGCTGGTAAAAGCCTTTACCGCTGCGGAGATGGACCCGTCCTATGCAAGGGTTTCCGTTTCCAACCGCCCGGATCTGTGCGAATACCAGTGCAACGGCGCAATGGCAGCTGCAAAAGCATACCACAAAGCACCGATCCAGCTGGCTGAAGCAGTTGTAGAAAAAGTGACCGATCACAGCGTGATCGGTGAAATTGAAGCCGTAAAACCGGGATTCATCAACCTGAAAATCAACCCGGAATTTCTGGCAGATTATCTTTCCAAAATGCAGAACGATGAAGATCTTTCTGTAGAAAAAGCAAAAAATCCGAAAACCATCATCGTAGATTACGGCGGAGCAAACGTGGCAAAACCGCTTCACGTCGGCCATCTCCGTTCCGCGATCATCGGCGAGAGCATCAAGCGTATGGGACGCTTCATGGGGCACAACATGATCGGTGACGTTCATCTTGGAGACTGGGGTCTGCAGATGGGACTGATCATCACCGAGCTGCAGGAGCGCCATCCGGAGCTTGTTTATTTTGATGAGTCCTTTACGGGAGAGTACCCGGAGGAAGCACCGTTTACGATCAGCGAGCTCGAGGAGATTTATCCTTGCGCAAGCGGCAAATCGAAAGAGGACGAGGACTATAAGAAACGTGCACTCGAGGCAACGAGAGAGCTGCAGCAGGGCAGAAGAGGATATCGTGCGATCTGGAAACACATTATGAACGTTTCTGTTGTCGATCTGAAAAAGAACTATGGAAACCTCGACGTTCATTTCGATCTGTGGATGGGTGAGTCCGATGCACAGGAGTACATTCCAGACATGGTAGATTACCTGAAAGACAATGGTTATGCACATTATGACCAGGGCGCACTCGTTGTTGATGTCAAAGAAGAGACAGACACAAAAGAGATCCCGCCGTGCATGATCTTAAAATCCGATGGAGCAGCTCTGTATGATACGACAGACCTGGCAACCATCATCCAGCGTATGAAACTGTACAAGCCGGACGAGATCTGCTATCTGGCAGACAAACGTCAGGAGCTTCACTTCGTACAGTGTTTCCGCTGTGCAAGAAAAGCAAAACTGGTGAATGATGATACCGTTCTTTCCTTTATCGGCTTTGGTACCATGAACGGAAAAGACGGAAAACCGTTCAAGACCCGTGAGGGCGGCGTTATGCGTCTGGAGCGTCTGATCGGCGAGATCAACGATGAGATGTATCAGAAGATCGTGGAGAACCGCAGCGTAAAAGATACGGATGCAAGAGGAACGGCACAGATTGTCGGACTGTCTGCTATTAAATACGGTGACCTGTCCAACCAGGCATCGAAAGATTATGTATTCGATGTTGAGAGATTTACTTCCTTCGAGGGAAACACCGGTCCGTACATCCTGTACACGATCGTTCGTACAAAATCCATCCTCGGAAAATATAAAGAAGAGGGAAATGAACTGAAGAAAGGCGCACTTCTGGCACCGAAGAGCGACAGCGAGAAAGCTCTGATGCTTTCCGTATCCCGTTTCAACGGCGTTGTGGAGAACGCATTCGAGGAGAAAGCACCGCATAAGATCTGTGCTTATATCTACGAGCTTGCAAACGAGTTCAACCATTTCTACCACGAGACCAAGATCTTAAGTGAGCAGGATGAGGCAAGAAAAGCATCTTACCTGGCACTGCTGGATCTTGTCCGCGAGGTACTTGAGACCTGCATCGACCTGCTGGGATTCTCGGCACCGGAACGGATGTAAGATTCGTCAAGAGGGAAAAAATAGATAAAAAACAGGCGATTTTTTTGGCAGCCGTCGGCTTCTGTAGTTCTTGCGGAAACGGCGGCTGTTGTGTTATACTTACATCACGATTTTTCATCCGCTTGGACATTCGTCCTGAAAAATCGATTCTATATTACTCTATCGAAGAGCCATTCGGCTCAATTTATATCCATGTACAAAAACAGAATATCGGACTGACAAACACTTTGACGTAAAAAGAGGAGGCGGGATCATTGGAAAAGTAGAACTTCCGGGAGGGAAGTATCGCCTGCTGTCAGTGCTCGGAAGAGGGGCAACGTCTGTCGTTTATCTTGCAGAGAAAACTGGATCCGGAAAGCGGTATGCAGTCAAGGTAAGTATATGTGACAGGGAAAAACTGCGCCGGGAAGCGTTTCTTTTACAGAAGTTTTCATATCCCGGGATTCCCTGTGCGGTGGAACTTCTGGAAAGTGGGACAAAAAGCTTTCTGGTGATGGAAGCTGTAAACGGAAAATCTATCGGACAGCGTATGCGTAAGGGAGAACGGTTTTCCAGCCGGGAAATTCTGAAAACGGGAATTGCCCTGAGCGGGATTCTCTGTTATCTCCATGCACAGAACCCGCCGGTTTTCTACCGGGATCTGAAGCCGGACAACGTGATGATAACAGAGCGTGGTGAAATATACCTTGTGGATTTCGGTGCAGCCGGAACAGAAGAAACGGGTGTGGAAGTCCGTTATGGAACCCGCGGTTATGCAGCGCCGGAGCAGTATGACGGGAAGTGTGACGCCCGTTCCGATCTTTATGCACTCGGCGCACTGCTTGCGGCAATGGCGAAGCATGCGAAAAAGCGGCAGAAAAGAGGACTCTGGCGGGTGATGGAAAAGGGTATGCAGAAAAAGCCGGAGGAGCGGTATGCGTCTGCCGGAGAAGTCAAAAAGGCACTGCGGCGGCTGGAAAGAAAGCGAAAAGGCAGGAAGACTCTGCGGATCTTTGCAGTTTTTGCTTTTCTGACAGGAGGAGCGGCTGCAGTTGCCAGCAGGATGCCATGGGGGCAGTTTCCGGCGGCAGACGAATGGGAGGAGCAGGGAGATCTCTGGTTCTGCGGAAATCCGGTGGAAGAAGGCAGTCTGCCGAACTACCAGAAAGCGCGGGAAGCGTTCTTAAAGGCAGATCATCTCAGTCAGGCGGGGCGTGTGGAGCAGGAACTTGTGGAATACTGTCTGGCGGATGATGCGGCAAGGGAAAAAATGCAGATGGAGCCATTGCTGGCTGAATTTTATGATGACACGCAGCAGGAGCCGGAAAAGGAAAAACGCTGCCGCAGATATCTTGCTGTTGCAGGAATGTATTTCAGTTTTTCCGAAGAACTGGCGCGTGAAAATGACACAGACGCCATGCGGAAAGGAATCGAAGTGCTGGAAAAGGCCGCAGGCGAGAATATGGAGGGGCAGTGGGAGACGGTTATCTGGCAGAGACTGGCGGATGCGTGCTATCTTGGCGGAAAATCCGGGGATGGGGAAAGAGAACAGGACTGGTGCCAGGAGAGCTTTCTCTATTACGAACGGCTTCTGTGCAGCAGACAGGATGGAAACCGGCGGAAAAATCTGCTCAGGGCCGCAGAGCTGGCACTTCAGTTCGACATGCAGGAAAAAGCAGAACAGTACCTCAACGAGGCAGCAGAAATTCCGGGAATGGAGGAGGACATTTTTTATCAGCAGATCAGAAAAAGATGGGAGGAAGCAGGATGAGAAAAAAGACCATATGCGCAATGATGACAGGATTCCTGGCCATCCAGGGAATCGAAGTCCACGCGGAGACACAGCAGACGATAGGCGAGGCCGCAAGTGCGGTGGAAAGCGTGGAATTAGAAGCTGAAATCATCGAGAACAGTGATGTGACAGATGCAGACGGGAAAGCCGGACCGGAGGAACTGCTGCCGGACGAAAAGTCAGAAGAAGAACCGCCTATAGAAGAGAAACCAGAGCAGGAACCAGAGCCGCCGGAAGAGAAAACAGATCCGGCAGAGACCGGAAAGAAAGAGACAGAAGGAGAAGAAAAAATGCTTCCCCCGACGGTAATTCCGGATCCGGAGAAAGAACCAGCGGAAAGGTGGGAAGAAGAGGAGGAAGAAATTTCGGAAGATTCAGAATCGGGGAAGCCAGAAGAATTGCCGGAGGCAGGAGATATGGGTTCCGGGGAATCGGAATCAGAGGAAGGATGTGAAGAAACAGATACAAAAGAATCAGAGACAGAAGAGTCAGATTCGGAGAGAACGGATTTTGGAGAAATGGACACAGAAAAACCAGATTATGAAGATACAGGTTCAGAAAAATCCGGAACGGAAAATTTGATGCCAGAAGATCCGGAACCGGAAAAGCCTGATATGGAAGAAACGAAGCAGGAATCTCCGTCAACCGAAAAAGAGTCAGAAAATCAAACCTCGGAAACAAAAGCACCAGAAAAAGAGGAGCCTACCGTAATGCCAGATGCCGGAAAGTCAAACACAGAAAAGCAGGAACAAACGGAGCCCGGGCAATCGTCTCCGGAGAAAGAAGAACTCAAAACAGACGAACAGCTGCCCGTTGCTGCAGCCACGCCCGAGGAGGTGACCCAAGATCCAGATGATATTCCGCTACAAACAGAAGAAAGCAGTCCTCCGCCTGCCGAAACTCCATCTAAGAGTGCCGGGGAGGAGCCATCTCAAATACCGCCGCAGATCATCGCCGATTTCATATTATCACAGATAGCAGACGAAGATTTCGAAGCGCCGAACCCCCTGATTATCCGCCCGGCCGACACCAGCGTCGAAATAGATCCCGGTTATACCCCGGAAATTCTGCTCGAGGGAGCCGCCGACACGGCTGAAATTCTTTCCTGCATGGTAAATGGCTCCGAAGCCGAATATGAATGGAAAGAAAACAAAATCTGTCTGAAAGCCGAGAGCCTTTCCGAAGTTACCTCCTGCCATAATGCTATCCAGTAAACGAGAACCAAGAATTGAATTAGGTCTACATAACATCAAGTCTTCTTCCAACAAGAAAACCTGTTGTATGACATACATTACAGCCTTGACAAACTTCCTTAATCCTACAGAGCATAACACATTATAAGCCTCACTCCGTTCTTCACGAGAAGAATGTTTCAATATAAAGTAATAGTCCATCAGTTGCCTAAGACCTATACCTTCTTCAAACACATGTCGGTTGATATGCACCATAGAGTGTACAAGATTGAAGAATATAGTAGGATAAGCAAAGCCAACTTTCTTATCATAATGTGCAAATTGCGCAGATGCCTGTGATGCAAAGAACAATTGCAGTCTTCTATTCAAAATTGGATTATACATCCAACTTGGACAGAAATGAATCTCTACGGGCACATCCTTAAAGAACTCAGCAGTTGCATGAACTAAATGAACATCGTAAACTTTAACACCTTTAGAACGTATATAATTTACAATATCATCTCGCTTACCTTCCACCCAAAGATCTATATCACCACAACGTCTGTGTTTAGGATTAGGATAAAGCAATGCTACACCTTGGCCCTTAAGAACACAGGTTCTGAATGTTCCTTTGCTAAAGAAATCAGATAATTGCTGAGCACGAAGATTGGTCAATTCATTACGTTGCTCTAACTGCAATACACTTGCAATCCATTGGAGTTTTATTTTTTTGCTTTCCTGTACATTTTCAGAATACTCTTGATATTTCAAGAATCCTTCAAATGAGACCCCATCTATAGCTTGCTTTATTGCTTCAGTAAGTAAAGACTGCCATTCATGAGAAGAAGGGTGAGAGGATAACACAGAACATGAACCAACCGACAAACGAATCAACTCATAAAACAACTTATCCATAATATCTACTAATCTATATTTTCATATATACTCTCTTTGCTTCGAGAATCATGAATATTGTTCATCAGATTATCTATGGATGGAATTCTCATATAGTATTAGTTATAACATTCATGCTTTCAAAAATAGAGGTTATTTCTTTCTTGCAAAAGTTCGGAAAACCCAACCTCTTAACCAATTAGGAAGTAAAAGCTGAACAATCAATCGTTTTGCAACATTCACTGAGTATTCATACCGATTAATCAATTTGTTGTCAAGCATTAAGCGTTGTATTCCTTCCTCACTTTTAAAGTACTTCATTCCTCCTCTACGGGCATATTGGTCTTCACCACTTCGAACGTTTACAAGTACATCACTAAGATTTGCAAAAACACATTTATTCATCATCATGCGCACCCATAGATAATAGTCTTCATTCCAGAACCAATCTTGATAGTTTCCAACTTTCAAGATGGTGTCTTTGCGGAACATCACGGTTACATGGTTCAATGCACAGCGACTTTTCATGTACTCATATATTGCTTCATTGCTTTCTGGAACAACTCGTTTGCCGACAACATTTGTCGGTTCTCCTATAAACTCTGTCATTTGACCGCCAACTATATCGCATTCTTGATGCTCTGCCATATAAGCCACCTGTTTCTCAAAACGTTTTGGCAGACAAATATCATCAGAATCCATACGGGCCACAAGGCTATACGTTGCATTTTCAACCCCAAGTTTCAAAGCATTACCTAGTCCTCCATTTTTATCCAACCGAATAATGTGCATTACATCAGAGTACTTCGCTTCATATTCAAAAAGTAATCTTTCCAAATCAACTGGAACAGATCCATCCCGAACTAAGACAATTTCTGAAGGTTTCAGCGTCTGCTCAACAAGCATACTATCTAATGCCACACGTACAAATTCTGGTTTATCATTTCGATAAACAGAAGTAACTACAGAAAATTTATCCATATTATTGTTTACTTGATAATCTATTTATAGTCTTACGTATTGCTAAATAGAAAGCCTTTGGACTTCTTAAAATTGAAAGACCATATTTCATCGCGTTCTTATAATCATGCTCTCTTAAGAAAATGTATGCTATTTCAAAATTTCGCATACTATCCACACAAGTCATATCAGACTTTGTCAATGTTTTGAGTATTGGCTTAACAGACTTGTAAAAATTCTCCTTAATTGTTATCGCTTTAAATCCATCTGAGGCTCTATTCTGGCTGTCACTTACATCTACACAATGTAGATATTTATCCACCTCTTTCAACTTAAACCTATAAGTAAAGAATACCAAAAGCTGTAGGTCTTGATTTCTTAACAAATTCTCGTCAAAATATCCTGCTTCATCCAATGCAGAATGTCTTAACAACAAAGTTCCTGTTGCGACATCACTTTGAAGCATCAGTATATCTTTGTATATATTTCCATCCCTATATTTTCGTGATTTAGAAATCACATTCATAGATTCATCATAGAATGTCATCTTACACGAGACTCCGCCCCAGTTTTCATCTAACGATGACAATTCTTTTACTTGTTCTGCCAGTTTGTTCTCTTTCCACCAATCATCATCATCGAGGAAAGCTATATACTCTCCCTTGGCTTGCTTGATGGCAAAATTTCTGGCAACAGCCCCATTGATATGCTTCTCCTGCAACAACAATTGAAAGCGAGAATCATTCTGATAAGCATTGACCTTTTCCATTAGGGCTAATGTATATTCATCACCAGGGACATTATCATTGACGAGAAGCAACTCTATTTTTTTATATGATTGTCCTAAAACACTTTTTATTGCCCGATCTAATTTGTCAGTTCTCTTATATGTAGGAATTATTACACTGACTAACCCTTTTTCGTATACTTTCATAATACAGGATTTTGAATTTCTTTAAATAGCATTCAGTTCATCTACACATGCCATTCCACATTATGTCTTTTTATTGTTGCTGGCATACCAGCTACCATAACATTTATCTCTGTTATCTTTTTGGTCAACAGACTCTTATACGCAACGATTGACCCATCTGATATTTCGCTGCCAGCAAGCATATGGCAATAAGAACAGAGCCACACTCGGTTTCCTATCTTTATGCTGCTGTTCGCACTTTTACTTTCAACACCATCGTAAAGTACAGTATGTCCACCATTATCATCAAACACGTGAACATCCCACCCCAAAAGAACATCATCCCCAATAGTTACTTCATTTGTGCAAGATAAGAACGCATTCTTATTAGAACTAAAGTTCTTGCCTATGGACATTTTTCCATTAACATTAAGTATTGTTCCTGCTGACATCCGTGCTTTTCCCTGAAAAACTAAAGAACCGCCTTTTAACCTTATACTTGCCTTTTGGGGCGGTAGCGAAGGGGAGCCTCCATAACCAATCCTAACAAGTAATGGTTTTATTCCATTTGGAAAACGAATTATATTCTTATGCGATTCTATAATCTTTACATTCCAACCAACAAAAACTGGTAACTTTATAGCTTGTACAAGAGGGAATGAAATGACATTAAAATAGATTGTCTTAGGAAGAGAAAAAAGAAGATACCCCCCCATTTTTATCTTTTTTGCTATTGCAGACATTTTTATTTTTTTAATTGGATTTTATTGGAAGTACAACCTTACTCCCCATCAAGGTCATAAACTCATCTGTAAAATGATTCATCAAACCACAAGCGGCTGTCATTGTAAGTTCACCGAAATATACTTTACCTCCAACCTCATATAGATCAACACGCATTTCTGGATTACCTTCAGATAGTCTTGCCGCTATTTTCAACATCTCTTCTAAATGTGCAGGCTTAGGTATATCATATTTTATGATACTAAAATTAGATGATGTCATCATATACTCTGGATGGGCATTCCATTGCTTATCATATACCATACATTCAGCATTGCCACCATCGCGATTTGTGTATACGAAAATATATTCAGGACTACCATTTAAACACCATATCTTATAGTCAACAAGTGACGATGACTTTATTGACTGCTTTTCTGCATCCAATAATTCTTCTGCAATTATGCAAGCTGGCATATTTCTATACTGTAACTGTCCTGTAGTGATTCCAAATTTTTCTTTCAGTAAAGAACCATACAGTTTTTTTACAGATTCAATGTCAAGCTTGCTTTTATCCTTACATATCAAAATGTCTCCACAGCCGTTGTTGACCTTCAGTACAAATTGATTGGGCAATTCTTCCCAATTTATATCTTCAACATTAGTCCAACAACCATACAGTTTCACTAATGTATTCTCCAATCCTTTCTCCGTAACATATTCGCGAACTTTATATTTATCAGCAAAAACTACCCATTTAGATGTATCACCATAGAATTTCATCCAATGAATCTTCTCGTTGATTGTTTTCGGATTCTTCAAATTCAACTTTTTATGAAAAGTCTTGTAATAAAGAATATGGGTTATTAGTTTGGGAGACAAAAGTCCTACTATATACTGCAACTTATTTTTCAACATATCTTACTTCTTTAATCAATTGATGGAAAATTAATCTTTTTATAAGATTGAGTACTCAATACTACACGAACAAAGCGTTTTATGAAATCAAATATTGACTTTACAGAAACTTTATTACACAACTCATACGCAAATGGGGTGGCAATAGCTGCATCATAGATATTCTTTATGCCCAATTGTTCTCCATTAAATATGAAAACATTACTTGTCACAAAGAAGCCATCAATTACATCCTTGATACCTGACTTACGTTTAGTTTTTCTAATCATAGAATTAAAGAAATCCAATTCTCCATGCAGCTTTGCTATTTCACGCAGTATACGCATTTCACGCACAAGGACTTCATTACTAAATGTACTGTTCACCAAAAAACTGAATGTTTTTTCTATAAGATTTTTATAGGTAAACATTTCAAATTTGCCTGGCCAACCGGGTA
>OLPU01001835.1_pt1 | contig 15088 bp, 8 predicted proteins | sample 1673111 | NCBI WGS metagenome assembly OLPU01 (sample SAMEA3136755, study PRJEB25190) | human gut metagenome | reverse complement strand
GATAATAAATATAATTACTATGATAGTTTCAGAAGTTCTTCTAATTTTAGGTGTCTTAAGGAATAGTGAAGGAATAATGGTTATAGCAATATTTTTTTCAATAATTGTTTCTACTATATCTTATGGAGTTCATAATACTAAAATGAGAAAGATAAAAAGTATAATGGGTGGATTGAAAAGTAAAAAGCAAGTAACTGTTTTTGAAATAGAAAAAATAAAGTTTAATAAAAGAAATATTATTATAGAGATAGTTTTAGCATTAGTATTTATAATGGTAAATATATATTTTACTGTAACAAAATATGATTTATTACCTAATGAAATTGCTACTAATTTTGATATTATGGGAAATGCAACTTATTATGCGGAAAAGAATATGGTAACTTTTTTATCATTAATTATTTCGATTGTTTTTATATCAGTAATATTTATATTTGTTGAATATATAATAAGAAGTACTAAATTAAGAATTGATCCTAGAAATGTTGAAAGATCTAGGGAAGGAAATATTAAATATAGAAACCTTTTATCTAATACTATGATTTGGGCAGAAATAGTTAGTTTGGCATTATTAACAATAGGAAATTTAGTTTTATTACAAGTTATAGATATGAATATTATTATAGTATGTATTAATTTCATATGTATGATTTTATTAATTGGAGTTTTAGTAATATTTATTGTAAAATAGAAAAAGATACTGTTGTGCAAAAAGATGATGACGATAAATGGATCTTTGGATTAATTTATTATAATAAAGAAGATCCTAGAGTAAATGTTGAAAAGAGATTTGGTATAGGATATACAGTTAATGCAGGTACACCAGCAGGTATGGCAATATATATTGGAACAGTAATAGTATTAATTGTAGTATTAACATTATCTTTAGGGGCTAAATAGTTAAGAGTTTGGAAGTGAGGTACAAATGAGAAAAGTAGTATTATATATTGCAAAAAGTTTAGATGGATATATAGCAGATTCTAATGGAGGTGTGACTTGGTTAACGGGTCAAGATGAAAAAAATACTGATCCTGGAAGTTATCCAGAGTTTATTAAAACTGTAGATACTGTTATATTGGGGTATAGAACTTATCATCAAGTAACAACAGAATTATCTCCAGATACTTGGGTTTATGCTGGTATGAAAAGTTATGTTGTTACAAGTAAAAAGATAGAAAGTAGAGATGAAATTATTTTTACAAATGAGAATTTAGCTGACTTAATTTCTAGTTTAAAGAATAAAGAAGGAAAAGATATTTGGATTTGTGGCGGTGCTTCAATTGCAAATCAATTATTAGAACTTAATTTAATAGATGAGTTTCATATATCAATTATACCTACAATTTTAGGAAATGGTATTCGTCTATTTGAAGAATATAATAAAGAAATTAAGTTAGAATTAATTAATACTAGAAATTATAATGGAATAGTAGATTTACAATATAAATGTAGAAAATTTACTGATTAAATATTTTAATAGAAAAACTGTTGAAAAATTAGATTTTGCGACAGTTTTTTTGCTTTTTTTAATGTATTAATATTTATGTTTATTCAAAATAGTAGAAAATGAAATTTTACTAAAACTAAAAAAGAACTTATTTAATAAAATTTACATATAGAAAACTTGTAAATGTTTTCTAGAAAATATATAATTACATTATATGGTAAAATGTTGTTTATGAATTAACTTTCAAATCATTATGTGAAAATAATAGGGGGAAAAATGAGAAGAGAGATGTTAAAAAGGTTGCTAGCAACAACAATGGCTAGTGTATTTATTATTAATGGTTTAACTATAACTAAGGTTGATGCACTTACTGATAAAAATAATCAAGTTAGTATATCATTGCCTAAATTAAATCCAGCTCCTAAAAATATAGAAGTTAATGAAGGGATATTAACTATCACATCAACAGTTAATCTACAAGGAAAAGAATTGGCAGATGAAGATGCAATAAGAGTTTTAAAAGAGTTTTTAAGCGAAAATAATATTGTAATTAATGAAACATACGATGAATCATCAACTACATTAATAATTGGTGAGGTAGATGATGATATAAAAGAGATGGATGAAGCTAAGGAAAGAATAGGAGTTTCAGATACTGAGAGCTTAAAAGATGAGGGGTATGTACTTGCTGTTGACTCTAATGATGGTAGTAAAGGAACTATTTTAATTGAAGGTAAAGATGAAGATGGTACTTTTTATGGTGTTAAAACATTGACTCAGTTGGTTACTAATACAGGAAGCAAGGTATATTCTAATGATGTTGTTATAACCGATGAGCCAACTATGAAAACAAGAGGTATAGTTGAAGGATTTTATGGAACACCTTGGACACATGAAGATAGATTAGATCAAATAAGATTTTATGGTGAAAATAAAATGAATACTTATATTTATGCACCAAAGGATGATCCATATCATAGGGAGAACTGGAGAGAGGAATACCCTGAAAGTGAAATGAAAAGAATGAATGAACTTATTGAAACTTCAAATGAAAATAAGGTTGATTTTGTTTTTGCAATTTCTCCAGGTATAGATATTAGATTTGATGGAGAAGAAGGGGAAGAGGATTTTAAAGCTTTAGTAAGCAAATGTGAATCATTATATAATATGGGAGTTAGAAGTTTTGCTATATTATTTGACGATATAAACAATAAAGATGGTATTAAACAAGCAGAATTATTAAATAGATTTAATGAGGAATTTATTAAAGTAAAAGGAGATGTTAAACCTCTTATAACTGTTCCAACAGAATATGATACTCATGCTATGGGAGGAGCAATTGATGAGTTAAGTCAATATACAAGAGATTTTTCAAGTACATTAAGTAGTGACATAATGGTTATGTGGACAGGGCCTGTAGTTGTATCAGAAGGAATAGATTTAGAAAATGTTAATTTTGTAAAATCTGTATATGGAGACAGAATGGGTATATGGTGGAATTATCCTGTTACAGATTATATGAAAGAAAAACTAGCTTTAGGGCCAATATATAATGCTGATAAGGCATTAGATGGAGAAATAGATTTCTTTGTAATGAACCCAATGGAACATGCGGAACTTTCAAAGATAACATTAGCAACAGGTGCAGACTATGCTTGGAATACATCTGAATATGATTATCAAGAATCTTGGAAAAAATCAATAGAAATGATGTACGGAGATTTAGCACCATATATGATAACTTTTGCAGATCATTCATCAAGAATGGAAGCAAGCTGGGCTTCTACTGGTAGAGGAGATGCACCAGAGGTAAGACAAACCATGGATGAGTTACTTAGAAAAATAGTTAAAGGACAAGATGTTACTACTGAAATTGAAATATTGAATAAAGAATTTAACTCTATGATTGAAGCTGCTGATGTATTGAAGAAAAAGTTGCCTGATAATATTTTATCTCACTGTAGAGAAAACTTAGATAAATTAAAACTTTTAGGGGAGAATGATAAATTAGCTTTAGATTATTTAATAGCTAAAAGGGATAAAAATACTTCAGAAGTAGAAAGATTAGAAGGAGTATTAAATGATAATTTATCAAGTTTAAATAGTGGTAAGAAGCTTTCAGAAAAAACTGCATTATCATTTATAACTGAAGCTTTAAATAGCGACTTTAATGCAAAAGCAAATTTTGATGTTTCAAGTACTTTTATTGTACCAGGTCAAGAAGTTAAATTTACAAATTTAAGTTCAATGGCATCATCAGAATTTGAATGGACATTTAAAGGTGCTAATATTGAAACTAGTACTGAGGAAAATCCAACAGTAGTTTATGAAAAAGAAGGAGTATATTCAGTAACATTAAAGGCTAAAAATACATTAGGTAATGATGTTATTGTTAAAGAGGGATTAATTACAGTTTCAAACTCTGCAAATATTGAAAGGCCTAATCTTGCTTTAGGGAAATCAGTAACAGCATCAAGTTCAGTAGCCACATCGGAAGCAGCAGAAATGGCTGTTGATGGAAAGCTAAACACTAAGTGGTGTGCTAATAGTGGAAGTGCACATACTTTAACTATAGATTTAGGAAAGATAGATACAATAACAGATGTAGTTATAAAGCATTCAGAAGCGGGTGGAGAGTCAGCTTCCATGAATACAAAGGACTATAGAATTCTAACTAGTTTAGATGGAGAGAATTATAATGAAGTAGTGAAGGTTACTAATAATACAGCTGGTGTAACTACTGATAAAATTCCTGTAACTAAAGCTAAATATGTTAGATTAATAGTAGATAAGCCTACTCAAGGTAGTGATAATGCAGCAAGAATTTATGAAGTAGAAGTAATGGGAGTAGAAGGGGATATTGAATTACCACCAATATATGTAGTTCCAGGCGAAGAAAAAGACCCTATAGTTTATCCAGTACCACAAGAAACTACTTATTTATCAGAGGAAGGTATGGAACTAATAGGAGATGTTAATGTTGTAATTCATGGTGAGCAAGAAGAAGCAACAGTAGGAAAGTTAGAAGAAATATTAAAAGAAAATAATATAAATTACAATATTTCAGAAGAGGTTGCAAATGATAAGGCAAATATAGTATTAACATCAGATAAAAATCATTGCGATAAATGCATAGATACTGAGTTATTAGAAGATGAAGCTTTAAAAAATAAAGAAGGATATGTAATAAAAACTAGTAATGATGAAAATGAAAAAGGTAATATATCTATAGTTGCTTCAGATAGTGAAGGAGCATATTATGGGGTATTAAGCTTAGGACAAATTTTAGAGAAAGCATCAAATAATAAGATTGTAGAAGTTGTTATTAGTGATTATCCAGAAATCAAATTTAGAGGATTTATTGAAGGATTCTATGGAACACCCTGGAGCCATGAAGATAGAATAAGTCTTATGAAAGATACTAGTGAATATAAGATGAACACCTATATTTATGCTCCAAAGGATGATCCTTATCATAGAAGTAACTGGAAAGATTTATATCCAAAAGAAGAAGCTAAGCAAATACAAGAGCTTGCCAAAGCAGGAACAGAAAATAATATTAATTTCTGTTGGACAATTCATCCAGGAGCAACATTGAAATTTACTGAAGATGATTTTGACGCTCTTATAGCAAAATATGAACAATTATATGATTTAGGAGTAAGACAATTTGGTGTATTATTTGATGATACAGATGATTGGACTAATGGTAAAAAGCAAGCTGAATGGATAAATAGAATTGATACTGAATTTGTAAAAGCCAAGGGTGATGTCGCACCAATGATAGTTGTTTCAGCAAGATATAACTCTGCATGGGGACCAAATATGGATAGATACTTTAAGCCATTTATGGAAACTTTACATTCAGATATTCAAGTAATGTGGACAGGGCATGCAACAATGTCTAATATATCTAAGGATGTAATGGAATGGCCAAAGACACAAACTGGAGTAGATAAAGATTTAGCAGTTTGGTGGAACTATCCAGTTAATGATTACTGTGATTCAAGAATTCTTATGGCACCATTACACAATTTAAGTACAGATTTAAATAATGTTAGTGGATTCTTCTCAAATCCTATGAATCAAGCTGAAGCTTCTAAGGTTGCTTTATATAGTATAGCTGATTATACTTGGAATACTGATGAGTTTGATTATATGAAGAGTTGGGAAACTTCAATAGAAAAGCTTGTTCCAGAAATAAAAGAAGAATTTATGAGGTTTGCAAGTAATACATGCTATTTAAAAGATGATGGTGGAGCAAGTGGTGCTTTTGAATATGATGAGTCTTGGTATTTGGCTGAAAAGATAGATGCATTAAAGAGTGCAATTTCTAATAATGAACCATTAGTTGATAAAGCAAATGATTTATTAACTGAGTTTAATATTATTGTATCAGATTATGATGTTATTAAAGAGAATATAAATAATGATAATTTACTTTCAGAAATTGAACCATTTTTAAATTCATATAAAGCTTTAGGTGAAGCAGGTGTAGCAGCAATGCAAGCATTAATTGCTGCAGAAGAAGGTAAGATAGAAAAATGGCTTGATAATAGCAATTTAGCTAATGAAAAGTTAGAGTTAATGAATACATTTACTGTTGATAGATTAGAAGGTGATAATATAACACCTTATACAGTAGCTGTAGGAGAAAAGAGACTTAAACCAATTATTAATGAAGCTATAACTGTTTCAAGAGATAGAATTTCTAAAACTATATTTAAAGAAATAGATCCAGAAGTTATATCATCAATAAAAGATTTAAATATTGATGTAAAGTTTGAAAGTGGAGAATATTCTATAGATGGAATTACAGCTTTAGAGATTAATAAGGATGAATATATTGGAATAGCACTTCCTAAGGCAAATAAATTATCAGAAGTTATAATTAATGCAAGTGATTATGAAGGATTAGTGCTTGAATACTCATTAAATGGAATAGAATGGTCTGAAGCTGAAACAAATATTACTGATGGAGTAATGAGTAGTAATAATAGCATAGCTGCAACATTTGTTAGAATAGTAAATAAAGGTGACAATAAGAAGACTATAGATGTTAATAGTTTTGAGGCAAAGCCTGTTTATAAGATTACACCAACTATATCTGAAAATATAGGAACTTATCAAAATTATAATATTGATAAGGCATTAGATGGAGATAAGTCAACTAAATATTGGTCAGATAAAGAAACATCTGCAGGTCATTATATACAAATAGACTTAGGTAATAAAGTACCTCTTTATGATGTAAGTGCATATTTTGGTGCAAAAGATTATATGAGAAATTCAGAATATTTAATATCAGAGGATGGAGTTAACTGGACTTCCTTAGGAGAATTAAAATATACATCTGAAGGAGATAAGCAAGTTGCAACTGTAAATGCTAATGGCCAAATGGCAAGATATATTAAAATACAAGCTAATGGAGATAATTCAGGATGTTGCCTCCAATTATTTGAAGTAGAAGTTAATAAAACAGTTCCTGATGCTGGTGATAATTATGTAGAATTAGTAACAGGTGATTTAGAGGGTAGAGTAGATTACTTATACGATGGTGATTTATCTACAGCATTTGAAGCTGAAATTAATAAAACTACTCAATCATTAGTTTATAAGATGACAAGAGTAACAAATGTAGGAAATATATTATTCTTGCAAGATAAGGATAATATAAGTAAAGCTACTGTAAGTGTAAAAAATACAAATGGTGTTTGGAAGAAAGTTGGAATATTAGGAAAACAATTAAGCGACATAGAAGTTAATGATGATATTTTAGAAGTTAAGATAGAATTTGATATTAATAATCCATCACCAAAAATTTATGAAATAATAGTAAATGAAAATACTGAAGTTGATGAAGAAGTATTTAAAGACCATTTACAAATAGCTGTTGATATGGCAAATGAAATTACTGATGAAGATTTAGAAAAGGTTGTTCCTATAGTTGCAGAAGAATTTAAGGAATCACTAGCTAAAGCAATAGAGGTTTTAAATAATTCTAATGCAAATCAAGAAGAAGTTAATGCTGCTTTTGATAGGTTGGCTGCGGTAATGCAAAAATTATCATTCTATAAGGGCGGTAAGGAACAATTAATTAATCTAAGAGATAGAATTAATAAATTAAATAAAGACGAGTTTATAGCATCAACTTGGAATAACTTAGAAAGCGTTCTAGCAGATGTGAATAATGTTATTGATGATGTAAATGCTTTAGAAAATGAAGTAAAAGAAGGATACAATAAATTAGTAAAAGCTTATCTTGAATTAAGATTAAAACCAAATAAGGATAAATTACAAGATTTAATTAATAAAGCAGAAGCATTGGATTCAAGCAAGTATACAGAGGAAAGCTTTAGCAATGTAGTTAATGCATTAGAAATGGCAAAGCTAGTACTTGCTAACGAAGATGCAACTGAAGAAGAAGTTAATAATGCTAAGAGTGCTTTAGAGTTAGCCTTAGGAAGTTTAGTTGAAAATAGTACAAATAAGCCAGAGGATAATAATTCAAACAATGATGATAATAGTTCAAATAATGGCACTAATGGAAGTAGCAGTAGTAATGGAAATAGTAATAATAGTACTAATACTAATAAAGGAAATTTACCTAAGACAGGTGGAAGTTCAGCTGGAGTAATTGGAGTTTTTGGTACAATGATATCTGTAATAGGAGCAAGTTTATTTAAAAAGAGAAAATAGAAGTTAGAAAATAGATACTCCCTTAGAGTTAAGGAAATAAATCCTTTTATCTAAGGGAGTATTTATTTAAGTATTGGCAATAATAATATTACAATTAAATTCATTTAGAATATCTTTTTCTAATAAAGAGTCAGTAATTATATAATTTACTTTATTAATAGGACAAATATTTATGGTAACATCTTTACCAAATTTAGAATGGTCAGCTACTACATAAATTTCATTTGAAATTTCTAAAATTTTTTTTCTTGTAATTGCTTCTTCCATATTATAATCAGAGATACCCTTATTAGAGGTAATTCCACTAGTTCCAATAAAGGCTTTAGATATATTTAGTTGATTAAAATTAAATAAATAATCATAAGCTACAACAGAGTTTTCGCTATTTCTTATTTTGCCACCAATTATTATAAGCTCTATATCACTATACATAAGTTCAGTTATAACTGGTAAAGAGTTAGTAACAACTATAATATTTTTTCTATTTTTAATATGTTTAGCAATTTGAAAAGTTGTAGAACCACTATCTATGAAAATACAATCACCATCAGCAATAAATTCACTACACTTTTTGCCAATAGAGTCCTTTAAAGAGAGTTTATCTACAAGTCTATTTTCAATCTTAGGTTCACCAAAATTTGTATCAGTAATTTTTATTCCACCATAGATTTTTTCTATTTTTCCTTGCTTTTCAAGAAAGTTAATATCTCTTCTAACTGTTTCTATAGAAATGTTAAATACAGACATAATATCTGATATTTTCAAAATATTTTTCTCATAAAGTAGTTCTAAAATTTTATTTTGACGTTCTATAGGTAGCATGCTTCTCACCTCTATTAAACTATTAAGTTATTTAAGAGTTTATCATAATTATATAAAAAAATAAACAATCAATATAAAACAAAATATGGTCACAATATTGTAATAAGTTAGTAATAATTTACACAGATTTAACCTTATGGTAATTTTTTCTTTACATAAAAGCTTTATATTTAAAACATAGGTTGGAGGTGGCTATATGCTAGAATTAAAAAATATAGTAAAAAAATATAACAATAAAAAGGTATTAGATGGAATTAGCTTAAATATAGATAACGGGGAAATAGTATCGTTATTAGGACAAAGTGGAAGTGGAAAAACAACATTATTAAATATAATTTTAGGATTAACAGATATAGATGAGGGAAAAATTATTTTTAATGGTGAAGATATAACAAGAAAATCAATGAAGGATAGAGGATTTAATATTGTATTTCAAGATTATGCTTTATTTCCAAACCTAAATGCTTATGAAAATATAGTTTATGGTTTGAAAAATAATCCTAATCTATCAACTAAAGAAGAGGTAGATGAGATAATTGAGTTTTTAGGGTTAAAGACTCATTTAGAAAAAAAAGTATGTCAACTATCAGGTGGACAAAAGCAAAGAGTTGCATTAGCTCGTACATTGGTTACAAAACCGAGGGTTTTATTATTAGATGAACCTCTTAGTGCATTAGATGGAGTAATTAAAGAGTCTATAAAAGATAGAATTAAATCTATAGCAAGGCAATATAATCTAACAACAATAATAGTTACTCATGATCCTGAAGAAGCATTAACATTATCAGATAAAGTTTTAATAATTGATGAAGGGAACATTTCACAGTTTGGAACACCGAATGAAGTTATAAATAAACCATCAAATAATTTTGTAGATGAATTTATATTAAGGCAGTTAGTAATAAAGAGAAATAATATATATAGACTTTTTGGTGAATGTTATGAGTAAAGCAAAGAAAGAAATAAAAATAATTTACGGAATTTTATTAGTGTTTTTTACATTATTTCTTGCATTACCATTTGTAATGTTACTGTTTAAGTCATTGAATTTTGGAGATTCTATAGGAATTACAAATTACATTAATGCTATAACTAATGAAGAATTAATAAAATCAATAATTAATAGTATAGTTGTTGCATTATTTACAGCATTTATTTCAACAGTATTAGGATTTATATTATCTTACTCAATAAACTGTAGTAATATATCAAAACCAATAAAAAAAGTTATTGAAATAGGTATATCAATTCCTATGTTATTACCAACAATAACTTATGGATTTGCAATAATATATTCATTTGGGAAACAAGGACTATTAACTAAATTTTTTGGAAGAGAGTTATTACAGATTTATGGATTTAATGGATTATTAATTGGATATGTAATTTATACATTGCCTTCATCATTTTTAATAATTAATAATTCATTTAAATATGTAGATAAAAAGTTTATAACTGTATCTAAGCTTATGGGAGACAAGCCTTTGAGAACATTTATAAATACAATAATTAGACCTCTTATAGGAACTTTAGGTGGAGCATTTATACTAGCATTTGTAATGAGTTTTACTGATTTTGGTATACCAGCATCTGTAGGGGGAACATACAGTGTTGTACCTACTTATTTATATCAAACAATGTTAGGAGCAATACCAGATTTTAATAGTGGAGCTGTTATTGCTATATTGATGTTAATACCAGCAGTTTTTGGTGTATTGATCTTAAACTATCTTGATAAGTTCAATTTTCATTATGACAAGATAAGTAATGAAGAAATTTGTAAAAATAAAATTAGGGATAGTATATTAGGGGCTGTTTCAATAATTATTATAACTATAGTACTATCTATATTTATAGTAATGTTTATTGCTCCATTTATGAATAATTTTCCTTATGATATGAGATTTACAACAAAATACTTTACTAACATTATTAAGTCTAATAATCTTTTAGAATCATATAAAAATTCAGTAATTGTAGCATTAATTTCAGCTATAATAGGAACAATTATAGCTTATTTAGCAGCATTGATTAATAGTCGTTCATCATTAACTGAAAAATCAAAAAGTAAGATAGACTGGATTTCAATGGTTACTAACACAGTGCCAGGAATGGTCTTAGGATTATCTTATCTTATGATATTTAATAAAAGTAGCTTGAAAGGAACTTTTGCAATAATAATAATTGCAAATATAGTTCATTTTTTTACAACACCATATTTAATGGCTAAAAATTCTTTAAGCAAAATGAATCCAGGATGGGAGATTACTGGTGAACTTATGGGAGATAGTTGGTTTAAAACTATTAGAAGAGTAGTTATACCAAATTCAGCAGCTACAATAGTTGAAATGATTAGTTATTATTTTATAAATTCAATGGTAACTATAAGTGCAGTAATATTCTTAGTTGGGGCAAAAACTGCAATAATAACAACAAAGATTAAAGAACTTCAACATTATGCTGAGTTTAATGAAATATTTATATTGTCTATATTAATATTCATTACCAATATATTGGTAAAAATTATTTTTGAAATTATAAAAAATAGAGTTAGTTTAAATAAATTAAAGAAATCAAAAAATGAAGAGAGTTTTACAAATAAAAGAATAAAAAGATTAGTAGCTGTGATAATGGTAGTAGTAATAGTAATAAGTTTTTGGACTTATGGAAAAAGTGGCAATGAAGTAGTTATTTACACTAATGCAGATGAAGAAGCTATTTTGGCAATGGAAAATGCATTAAATAATGCTGGATATGAAAATAAATTTATACTTCAATCTTTTGGAACATCAGAGTTAGGTGGAAGATTAATTGCAGAAGGAAAAGAAATAGAAGCAGATTTAGTTACCATGAGCTCTTATTATTTAGAAAGTGCTAATGATAAAAATCATATGTTTTTAGATTTAACTTTTGATACAGGTTTATTAAATAAAACTCCATCGTTTTATTTACCTATTTTAGCTATTACAGGAGCACTATTTATAAATACAGAAGTTATAAAAGATAATAAGCTTGAAGTACCAATATCAATTAAGGATTTAACTAAGCCAGAATATAAAGGTTTAATAGCAATACCAAGTATTATGGATTCCTCAACAGCATGGCTATTAGTACAAGCTATAATTAATGAATATGGAAGAAATGATGGATTAGTTGTAATAAGAGATTTAATTAATAATGCAGGTGACCATGTTGAAAGTTCAGGTTCAGGTCCAATTAATAAAGTAAGAGCTGGAGAAGTTGCAGTAGGATTTGGATTAAGACATCAAGCAGTAAAAGATAAAGAAGAAGGACTTCCAATAGATTACATAGACCCAATAGAAGGCAACTTCTCATTAACAGAAGCTATTGCAGTTGTAGACAAAGGTGATAAAACAAATGAATTAGCTATGGAAATGGCAGAAGTTATAGTTAAGAATGCTAGAGAAGGGATTATGAATAATTATCCAGTAGTATTATATGAAGGTGAGGAAGTATCTTCTGAATATAAACCTTCAAACTTAAAGTCTTTTAAGGAATCATTAACTGTGGATTTATTAGAAGATCATCAAAACTTATTTAAAGAAGCAATGTCAGAATAAAATTAAGTTAGGTATTAAGAGAGTTTTGTCGTAATTAAATAATTATTTAGAAACTTCCTTAAGGAAGGTCTGAATTTAATATTTTTATAGAATAATGTTATAGAAATGAGGAGAAAAGAAATGAAAGATTATAAGTTATTAACACCAGGACCATTAACAACAACGAAGTCAGTTAAGGAGGAAATGCTTTTTGATCGTTGTACATGGGATGATGATTATAAATGCATAACACAAAAAATAAGAAAGCAATTATTAGAGATAGGACAAGTATCTGAAGAAAAATATACAGCTGTTTTAATGCAAGGAAGTGGTAGCTTTGCAGTAGAATCTGTAGTGACATCAGCTATAGCAAAGGATGATAAATGCTTAATTATAAGTAATGGTGCTTATGGTGAAAGAATTATAGAAATGGCTAAAAAAATAGGATTTAGCTATGTAGCGTATAAAGAAAATTATAATATGTATCCAGATATGGATAAGGTAAGAGAAATATTAAAAGAAGATAAAGAAATAACTCATATAGCAATGGTTCATTGTGAAACAACAACAGGAATATTAAATCCTATTGAAGAGTTAGCTGTAATATCTAAAGAATTTGGAAAAACATTAATTATTGATGCAATGAGTAGTTTTGGAGGAATTCCAATAAATATAGAAGAATTGAATATAGATTTCTTAATTAGTAGCGCAAATAAATGTATACAAGGTGTGCCAGGGTTTGGATTTATAATTGCTAAAAAAGAAACATTAATGAAATGTGAAGGAGTTTCAAGAAGTTTATCATTAGATCTATATGATCAATGGAAGGGAATGGACAAGGATGGTAAATGGAGATTTACGTCACCTACACATGTAGTTGCAGCATTTTCTAAAGCTATAGATGAACTTTTAGAAGAAGGTGGAGTAGAAGCTAGATATAATAGATATAAAAGTAATAATGAATTATTAAGAAAAAGATTATTAGATTTAGGAATAAAATCATATATTGAAAATTCGAAGCAATCACCAATAATAACTACATTTACTTATCCTAATGATAAATTTAAATTTCAGGATTTTTACAGCTATGTTAAAAATTTAGGGTTTGTAATTTATCCGGGAAAGCTTACAGATGTAGATACATTTAGAATAGGTAATATCGGTGAAATATATGAAGAAGATATTGAGAAATTATGTGATATTATAGGGAGTTATGTTAAGGAGGTAATGTATAATGAATAAAATTGAAGCTGTTATTTTTGATTGGGCAGGTACCACTGTAGATTTTGGATGCTTTGCACCAGTAAATGTATTTATAGAAATTTTTAAAGAAGTTGGAATTGAAGTAACTATGGAAGAAGCTAGGCTTCCAATGGGAATGTTAAAGTGGGATCATATAAAAACAATGTTACAAATGGAAAGAATAAGTAACTTATGGAAAGAAAAATTTGATAGAGAATTTACAGATAAAGATGTAGATAAGCTTTATGCAAAATTTGAGCCAATGTTATTAAAGTCATTATCAGAGTACACAACTCCAATTCCAGGAGTTTTAGAAACTGTAAAAGAATTAAGGGAAATGGGATTAAAGATTGGATCTACTACAGGATATACAGATATAATGATGGATATTGTAACTAAGGGAGCAGAAGAAAAGGGTTATAAACCAGATTTCTTTATAACTCCAGATTCTACAAACTCTTTAGGAAGACCTTATCCATATATGATATATAGAAATATGGAAGCTTTAGAGTTAATACATCCTTGGACTATTATTAAAGTAGGAGACACTAATTCGGATATAATGGAAGGATTAAATGCAGGAGTTTGGACAGTCGGAGTAATTGTAGGAAGTTCAAATATGGGGCTAAGTGAGAAGGAATATAATAATCTTTCTGAAGATGAAAAGGCTAAAAAGGAAATTGAAGTTTCAGAAAATTTTAAAGAAATAGGAGCAGATTTTACAATTAAGACTATGGAGGAACTTCCAGAATTAGTTGAAAGAATTAATAAAATGTTATCAGAAGGTAAAATGCCAAATGGAAAATAAAAAAGTAAAATAAGGATATTTATATAATTTAAACATCTATAGATTGATAAATAATGTTTCATAGTAGTCAGGAAAAATATAAGAATAAAACTATGGAATAAACTTTTCAATATATAGGTGTTCTTTATATTTAAAAAATCATAGGATAATATAAAATAATTATGGAGGAAAAGTTATTGAAGAAAAAAAGAAGGAAGAAATGCAAAAATAATTGTACTTGCGATCCATTAGAAAATTTTGAACTACCTCCATGTGCTAAATTTTTAGGAAGCCCTAATCCTTTAGTAAAGGATGGTGAAATTTTATATAGAAATATTAATAGATTATATTTATTTTTAACATATAATTATTCAAAGTTTAGTAATCAAATTTACAATCCAATAAATCCAGCTACCTTTAATATAAATACAAATGCAAATTTACAAATAGATTTATATTGTTTTATTATAGGTTTATATATTAATGAAGTAGAAAAAGAAAATATAAAGTTTGATAGTAGTGTAAAGATTC
>OLPU01001830.1_pt1 | contig 15103 bp, 14 predicted proteins | sample 1673111 | NCBI WGS metagenome assembly OLPU01 (sample SAMEA3136755, study PRJEB25190) | human gut metagenome | reverse complement strand
AGACCATGAAAGGAGGACCCACCATGGACAACACCGTTCGTATTGACGTCGAAGGGCAGGTCATCACCCTGCCGCTGAAATACGACCCCCACGCCCGGCGCTGGCTTGAGAGCTACTGGCCGGTGATCGCCCATCCGCCATGGACACCGGCAGGCCGGCCCATCATGCTCGTGCTCGACGACCTCTGTGCCCATGCCGAGATGCGCCCCGGCCAGGAAGCGAACAACGAATGCGGCAGCTGCCGCTATTCCCGACCCGTTCCCGACACCCTGCTGGGCGTCTGCCACAACGATGATGTGCGCCGGTCCGCGGAACATCCCGCCGGTCCGGGCACCGATGAGGAGGAACCACAATGAAAAAACGATTATTAAGCCTGACCCTGATCGCCGCCCTCTGCCTGAGCCTCTTTCCCACCGGTGCAGCGCCAGCCCAGGCGGCCACCTCGCTGGCCATCGGCGATACCGTCACATTCGCCGGGCACGACTGGTACATCATCGGCACCGACGAGGAAGCCGATGGCGGCGTCACCGCCCCGGAGGGCTGCTATACCCTCTTTGCCAAAAACAACGACTTTGGCACCACCACCTTCCGGGCGGGCGCGGATCGATCAGATAGCACAGCATACGACTACAAGGACAGCGATCTGCAAAAGAAGTTGGCAGAGATTGTAAACGGTTTTTCCGAAGAGGATAGAAGCAATATCCAGCCCCGCACCTTGACCGCGGGCGATGGCGATATACGAGGGGATTCCGTAGATAACCAGTACCTCTGGCCGCTGAGTTGTACAACAGGTATCATTCCTCCTGATCCCATGTTTGGCATAACTGGAGGAGAGATGAATGAGGTATCCGAGGTGCTTCGTTCATTTGACGCCACCTACTGGACCCGTACAGGGTTTGATGGATGGAATGGATACGGCGGAGAAGAACAAAGATATTATTATGACATTATCGGTGTAAACCAGGATGGTACGCCAACCTCACAAGGCACCATGGCGGGAGTACTTGCCCCTCAAGCTGCCACCGCTGTCACCGACTCCCTCGCCATTCGCCCGGCCCTGTATGTGCAGCAGGAGGCTGTGACCATGGCCCCAAGTTTTCAGCTGAGCGAGAGCGTCATCAATAGCATCAGCGTGGGCAGCGATCTGGTGGCGAACGATGGCACCGACACCGCGCTGACCATTGACGACGGGCAGCAGGTCAATGTGAAGGTGTACGAGGGTTCCACAGAACAAAGTGGCACCACGCTGTCTTTCCGCCTTGAAGGCGACGGCACGACCACCGGCGCGAAGCAGGTGGTGGCCTGTGTGCTCACCGATGCGAGCGGTGCGGTGAAATATTACGGCAAGCTGGCCAGCTGCTTCGGCACACTGTCGGAAACGACGCAGCTGTCTGTGTCGATACCAGGTGTGGCAAATGGCACCTACACCCTCTCTGTCTTCGCCCACAACACAGAAACAGGCTCGATCAGCAGACCGTCGCCAACCATGACACTGACTGTGGACAGCGGCATAGGTACCGTCAGCAACTATCAGGGTGAGACCTACGACATCAGCATCCCTGGGCTTGATGGCCTGTCTTTTAGCCAGCATCCAACGGACCAGACCGCCTATGCAGGTGGAGGCGCGTCCTTTACCGCTCAGGCAACCAGTGATTTAGATATTGATATTACCTACTGGTGGCAGGCACAATCAACAGACAGCGACCCGAACATCGACCCATGGTATGACATCTGTACTTATAGCGACGGGGATGTCGTTGTATATCTTCCACATTATGGGAAGACCCTTGCTTTGTCCAATGTATCCGGCAGCTGGCAGGATAATGGCTATTCGTTGAACGGTGGCAGCGGCGTCAGTTTTGACCCGGCAAATGCCCGCTTCCGCCGTGTGGCAAAAAATAGCCATGGTACAGTTTACAGCAATCCAGCCACGCTGACGATGAACGATCCGGTTGTTACCGGCGTTACCGTTACGCCGGAAACGGCGACGGTGCAGCAGGGGCGCACCCAGCAATTCACCGCAACTGTCAGCGGCAACGGCAGCATTGACGAAAGTGTCACCTGGATCCTCAGCGGTAACAGCAGCAGCGCCACCACCATCAGCGCAGATGGACTGCTCAGCGTCGCAGCCAACGAAACCGCGAGCACGCTGACCGTCACCGCCACTGCTAAGGGCGACAGCACAAAGAGCGCCAGCGCCACCGTCACCGTGACGACAGCGCCGCCAGCCGCAGAGGTGAAAGCCATCGCTGGTTATGGCGGCAGCGTGGATGCTTCCACCTACACCGCCACGGCGAATAGCGGCTTTGTCATCGACCAGCTCTGGCTGGACGGTGTGGAGATCACCGCCGCCAGCGGACAGACCAGCTACACCCCGAGCGACACGCCGAGCCATAGCGTTTTCGTTACCTTCGCTTACACGGTAGGCATTGCCACGCCGACAAACGGCAGTCTCAGCGTGTCGCGTAATGGTGCCGCGCTGACGAGCGGCAGCGCCGTGCACCCGGGCGACACTCTCACCATCACCACAGCAGCGGATGAAGGCTATGTGCTTTCGTCGCTGAGCATCAATGGCACCGACGTGACCACCGAAAACGGCGCCACGACCTACACCGTCGGCAACCAGCCGACCGCGACGCGCCAGACAGGCGGTGCGACCGTCGCCGCTGCCGGGGCGCAAATCAGCGCTCTCTTCGCCAGAGAAGCGGAGCCGGAGCCAATCACGCACAGTATCCAACTCAGCGCCGAACCGTCTGAGGGCGGCAGCGTCAGCGGTGGCGGCGAGGTGGCAGAGGGCACAGTGGTGACTGTCAGCGCCACGGCGAACGAGGGCTACACCTTCAGCGGCTGGCAGGAAAATGGCAGCACCGTCAGCACAGCCGCAAGCTACACCTTTACCGCGACCGCAGACCGCAGTCTCGTCGCCCTCTTTGAAAAAGAAGAGCCGGACAATCCACCGGAACCGGTGGACCCGGATGAACCGGACGAACCAGACAATCCATCGGACCCATCTGAGCCAGCAGACCCTTCCGAACCAACAACGCCGGCAGGCCCTGCAACGGACAATTCTGACGGCTGGACCGCCATCGAGGATGAGCTCGACGCTGCCACTGGCGGCGACACCATCACCGTCGATATGAACGGCACGACAGACGTTCCGGCAGAAGTTTTTGAGAATGTCGCTGGCGAAGACGTTGACGTGACCTTTGAACTGGAAGGCGGCGTCAGCTGGACCGTCAATGGACAGGACATCCCTGAGGGTGTCGACCTGAGCGATCTTGACCTTGGCGTCACGCTGAACAGTGACGGCATCCCTGTGGATGTTATCAACACCATCACCGGCGAACGGGACACCGTGCAGATGACCCTCGCCCATGACGGCGACTTTGGTTTCACCATGACGCTGACTGCGCCACTCGGCGCAGAAAACGCCGGGTACTGGGCGAATCTGTATCACTTCGACGAGGATGCCGAGCGGCTCATCTTTGAGACCGCCGCAGAGATTGACGCCGACGGCAGCGTCAGCCTGTCGCTGAGCCATGCGTCACAATACGCCATTGTCATCGACGACCACAGCCATGCGACCATCGATCTGCCATTCAGCGACGTGAGCGACAGCGACTGGTTCTATGACCCTGTCGTCTGGATCTATAACGAGGGCCTGATGACTGGCACCAGCGCCACGACGTTTGAACCGAACACGAGCACGACGCGCGCCATGATCGTTGCCATGCTGGCACGTCTGGAAAACGTCACCGACGCTGACAGCGCAGGCTTCACAGACGTTGCTGACGGCGACTGGTACGCCACCGCCGTGAACTGGGCAGCCAGCGAAGGCATCGTCGGCGGTTTCGGCGACGGTACCTTCCAGCCGAACGCGCCAATCACCCGCGAACAGATGGCGAGCATTCTCTATCGCTACACTGAGTATAAAGGCTTCGACGTCAGTGCGAGAACCGATCTGTCGCATTACAGCGACCAGCCGAGCGTATGGGCAGAGGATGTACTATCGTGGGCGGTGGCAGAAGGCCTGCTTACAGGCGTCACGGACGACCAGCTCCAGCCACAGGGCGACGCCACAAGAGCACAGGTGGCTGCGATTCTCGAGCGGTTTCTCGAAAATGTATGTGCATAAGCGGCACTGCGCTCGCGCATTCTGATGTATGGATGGTTGCTCGTCGAAATAAGACAACACCCTGCAGGGCTGTGGGCCTTGCAGGGTGTTGTTGTCTATGCGCTCAGGCAAGCGGTGAGCGATACAGGGTGGTGGTGCCGAGGGGATCGGTCTGGTCGGTGCTGGCGGTTGGCAGGGGCTGGGTGGCCTGGGGCTCGTACTGCTGGCTGGCTGGCGCAGGGGCGGTTTGCCGGGCGCTGGCGGCCTGGGCACGGGCGAGGGCGTCGTCGCGGGCGGCTGTGGCTGCGGCAGCAGTTTCTCTGGCGCTGCGCGCTTCCTGCTGGGCGAGCTGCAAAGCGGCCTGCGCGTTGGTCAGCTCCTGCGCCTGGGCTTTCGCGCGCTTGCGGTTGGCGTAGGTGCGGTGCATGAAATGACCGAGCAGCAGACAGAGCAACAGCTCCACAGCGGCGGTGATGAGAATGAACTGCAGCCACGAGAGGGTGCCGTTGTAGCCGAGCACATCCAGAAACAGGCAGGCGCCGGCGGCGATCAGTGACAGGATTAACATAAAAATGCGCATATTGGTCTTGTCTCTCCTTTGTGAATGGTTTACAATGAGTAGGTACTTGTATTTTACACGCTTTCAGACAAATTCTCAAGCAGCGCGGGAGACGGAGGGATTCGGTTATGGAAAAATTGCGCCGGGCAAAAAAGGGCAGAAAACTCACAGGCGTCTGCGCCGGCATGGCACGCTTCATCGGCGTGGATGCGAGCTACGTGCGGCTGGCATGGCTGGCGATGGCGCTGGTGCCGCCGTTTAACCATCTCATCGTGATCGCCGCGTATGTGCTGCTGGCCTGGATCGTTCCTGCGGCAGAGCGCGAGGCGGAGGCTTCCATCGATGTGCAGTGAGCGCACGGGGGTGGTGGTGCTCGGGCACGGCAGCCGCTATCCGCAGGGGCTGGCTGTGATCGCAGAAACGGCGGCGCGCTACCAGACGGCGCATCCGGAATATGTGGTGCGCCACGGCTTTGTGGAAATCGCTGCGCCGCGGCTGGAGGATGTACTGGAGGCGATGATCGCCGAGGGTTTGCAGAAAATCCTCGTGGTGCCGCTGTTTCTTTCTTTCGGACACCACATCGCCAGGGATCTGCCAGCGCGCATGGCGGTGATGGCGGAGCGCCATCCCAATGTGAATCTTATCACAACCGGGCCGATCGGCGCCGACCCATTGCTGTGCGAGATCATTCAGGCGCGCATTGCGTCCAGCGAGAATGTATAAAACAACACCTGCAAGAGCGATCGCAGGTGCTTTTTTTCCGCTTTTTACAACGCTGGCGCATTTTCTGGACAGGCGCTCTCCGCATAATGCGCGCTGCATCATTACTAAAAAAATCCCTTATCCATCAGATTGAGAAATCTTGTTCGTAAAATCCTGGAGAGTTTGTGAAAAAGTTGAAGATTGTGGGGAAACTCTGTTATAATGAAGATGGTGTAGCTTGTAATAGTTTAAAAAGTGCGGCGTTTTTTCCTCATGGAACCCGTACGAAAAGGGAAATTTATCACAAGCTGCACGGAGGAAGCCATGCTTAAATTTATTTCATCTGTTCGTCTCGCGGTGATCCTGATCGCGGCGCTGGCCGGGCTTTCTGTGGCAGCGACGCTCTATGATCTGCCGGAGATGTATCAATCCTGGCCGTTTCGCCTGATCGCGGCGGCATTCTTTATCAATCTCCTGACCTGCAGCGTGCAGCTGTGGCCAAAGCTGGCGCGCCAGCTGCGCCGCGGCGCGGACTCGCTGGTGGGTGCGGAGCGTTATCTCAAAGCATCAAGCCTGGACAAGGGCGCATTTTTTGTGGCCTTGGAAAAGAACCGCTACCGGAAACAGTCTTACCATGAGACCGAGGACGGTCTTTACATCCTGGCGCGGCAAAATGTGCCGCAGCTCTTTGCACCGCATATTCTGCATGTGGGGCTGCTCATCATCATCATCGGTGCCTTCCTGTCGAGCTTCGCGGTGACGGGGCAGCTGATGCTCGCTCCCGGCGAATCGCAGCCGCTGCCGACAGCGGTGGCCGAGCGTGCCGGCGAGGGTGTGATCACGGTGAGCGATTTCACCACCGATTATGACGAAAGCGGCGAGATCGAAAACTGGGTCACCACCTTTGATCTGACACTGGCTGGTGAACAGGTGGCGACGGATGTTACCACCCGTGTCAACCATCCGTACAAGGATCATGGTCTGTCTATCTACCAGATGGCTTACCGCAATATGTACGTTGTCCACATCGCAGGTTCGGATGAGGTGACTGGCGATTATGCGATTCCGGAAAGCCAGCGTTTCCCGCTTGGTGACTACACGGTCGATATCGAGCCGATGACCGATGGCATTGCGCTGCTTTATGTGTTCGATGCCAACAACGAGCCTGTCGCGACCCATGCTTTTGAGCCGGGCACGACGGTGAGTGTGGGCGATGACACGACGATCGAATACATTCAACCGCTTTCGGCCACTGTGCTGGAGATCAAATACAGCCATGCCATTCCGGTGATCTTTGCCGGCTTCATCGTTGCCTCTCTGGGCGCACTGCTCATGCTGCTGGGCCGCTACAGCGAGGTGCACGCCTTTGTCAGCGCCGACGGCCGTGTGTCGCTGCGCGTGATCAACAAAAGCGCCTACTTTCGCCGCAAGCAACGGGCGAGTTTCGGTGTTTCCGACGAGGAGGATGAACAATAATCATGTTAGAAACCTTACAATATTTTCTTATCTGGGCGATTGTCGGTTCCTGCGCCGGGAGCTTTCTGCTTCTGCTGCTGCATCGTTATAAGATCGCCGAGACTTCGGTGACGAAATGGCTTGCCATCGTCACGACTGTGATCGCTTTTGTGGCGCTCATCGTCCGCATCGTCGCTGTGGGGCGGCTGCCGTTCATGTCCGGGCTGGATTTCAGCTTCTGGCTCTGTCTGCTCATTCTCGGCGCGTCGGCGGTGATGACCATCCGTCAGAAACTTGCTGTGATTGGCTATCTTACCTATCCGATCACCTGCGCGCTGGGGCTCTGGATGACCAGCTTCAGCCTTGAGGATACGGCACTGGCGCCGGCGCTCCGCAGCTATTGGCTGGATTTTCACGTATCCACGGCGATCATTTCCTACACGACATTTCTCTTTTCTTTCTTCTTCTCCGTGATGCTGCTCATGGGTGGGAAAAAGAAATATAAAAACCTGCCGACCACCGAAGTGCTGAACGAATGGGCATATCGCGCCTGCGTCATCGGTCTGGCGCTGCTCACCATCGTCATCATCACCGGCGCTGTCTGGGCGGAATATGCGTGGGGATCCTTCTGGAGCTGGGATCCGAAGGAAACCTGGGCACTCATCACCTGGCTCATTTACGCCGTTTATCTCCACCTGCGCCTGCGCGGATGGTCGGAGAAAAAGGTTGCCTGGGTCAATGTTGTCGGCCTGGTGGCAGTCATCTTCACTCTGTTCGGGGTGAGCTACCTGCTGCCGGGGCTGCATAGCTACATTTAATATGTTTGGAGGTCCTTTTTTTGGCAAACTCATTAAAAGAGGTCTTACGAGCCCATGAAAACGAGCTCCTTGCCGGCTGGTTCGAGCAGATGATGCACGCCTACCCAGTCGAAGCAAGAAAGTATTTCAAGAAAATCAATAGCGACTTCACAAATCCTGTGGGCGCTAATTTATATCACAGCCTGGAAAAGCTGCTGCATACACTGTTGTCTGACGCACCCGATGCAGACGCAGTCAATGAAAGCGTGTACATGATCCTGCGCATCAAAGCCGTCCAGGAGGTGCTGCCTAGCCAAGCAGTGTCCTTTGTGCCGGCCTTGAAGCAGGTCGTGGAACAGGTTTGTGGGAAGGCGCTCAAAGAAGCCGGCGTCAGTTTCCAGGAATGGCTGGATTTTTACAGCGACCTGGACACCGTCGCCCTCTACGCCTTCGACAATTACAGTGAAAGCCGCGAATTGATTTACAAGATGCGCTTGGATCAGATCAGACAGACCAACGACATCTTGGTCAGAGCCCAGCTTGTAGACCAGGCTCTGGACATGACAGATTTTATGCAATGTGCAAGTTCACTTGACACCGGTTCGCAAGGGGACAGCTGCGCGCCAGAGGCGTGCGCATCCTGCGCGAGTGGGTGTCAGGTCAACATAGAAAAAGGGGTGTAATGAAATGGCAAAACTTCCAAAACCTGCGGAGCTGCTGGACATCAGTTATAACCCACCGAAAACTCCTTGGATGGAAACACCAGTGGAGTTTAGAGAAGGGATGTACTGCCACGCCGGGAAACCAGAAAGCGCGGCAAATGTCAGCCTCCCGAACGCTCGTGAGTGGCGTGTGCCAGATGATGACTGGCAGCTGCCTGAAAACTGGAAGGAGATCATCCTCCAGGGGCTGCACGACCGCCTCGATCGTTTCCGCTCACTGAAAATCTTCATGGATTGCTGTGTTCGCTGTGGTGCGTGTGCGGACAAGTGTCACTTCTTCCTCGGAAGCGGCGATCCAAAGAACATGCCAGTCCTGCGTGCAGAACTTCTGCGCAGCGTGTATCGTAAAGAATACACCTTGGCCGGCAAACTCATGGGCAAGATGGTCGGTGCGCGTGAGCTCACCGAAGACGTACTGAGAGAATGGTTCTACTATTTCTTCCAGTGCTCCGAATGCCGTCGCTGCTCAGTATTCTGCCCATACGGCATCGACACTGCCGAGATCACCATGCTCGTGCGCGAGCTCTTGAACCTCGTCGGTCTCAACATCGACTGGGTCATCACACCAGTCTCCAACTGCTTCTCGAAAGGGAACCACCTTGGCATCCAGCCACACGGTATCGTCGACAGCTATGACATGATGCTCGACGACATCGAGGACATCACCGGTGTCCGCCTCGACCTCACCTACAACCGCAAGGGCGCAGAGATCCTCTACGTGCCACCATCAGGGGACATTTTCGCAACCCCAGGGAACTACACCCTCATGGGGCAGCTCATGCTCTTCCACGAACTCGGACTCGACTTCACCGTCAGTACCTTCAACTCCGAGGGTGGTAACTTCGGTCTCTTCACCTCCAACGAGATGATGAAGCGCCTCAACCAGAAGATCTACGCAGAAGCCAAGCGTCTCGGCGTCAAGTTCATTATCGGCGGCGAGTGCGGTCACATGTGGCGCGTCATCCATCAGTACATGGACACCATGAACGGTCCTGCAGATTTTCTCGAAGTGCCAAAGAACCCAATCACCGGCACTGTCTTTGAAAATGCCCGTTCCACCAAGATGATCCATGTCACCGAGTTTACCGCTGATATCATCCGTCATAATAAGATCAAACTCGACCCATCCAGAAACGCCGGCATCATCGCCACGTATCATGACTCCTGCAACCCATCTCGTGCGATGGGCCTCTTGGACGAGCCACGCTACATCCTCGACCACTGCGTCGAATGGTACGAAATGCCGGAAGACACCATCCGTGAAAAAACCTTCTGCTGCGGCTCCGGCTCCGGCCTCAACGCCGAAGAAGACATGGAACTGCGTATGCGCGGCGGCTTCCCACGCGCCAACGCCGTGAAATATGTCAACAAGAAGTATGGCGTCAACATGCTCTCCTGCGTCTGCGCCATCGACCGTGCCGCACTGCCACCACTCATGCGTTACTGGGTGCCAGGCGTAGAAGTCTGCGGCGTGCACGAGCTTCTCGGCAACGCCCTCGTCATGAAGGGTGAAAAGCCAGATCGTACAGAAAACCTGCGCTTCGAACCACTGCAGAATCAGGAATCCTAAGGAGGTCGGTGTAAATGCGTAATAAAACAAACATCGTTGTTGGCGTGCTTGTCTTCTTACTGGTCCTCACCTCTCCAATCTGGCTCAACCTCGGCAAGAGCGCCGAAGCCAGCCAGGTAGAGGTCAGCCTTGATACACCAACCATCAATGCCCTGCCTGAAGATGAAAGACAATGCATCTACGACACAGACTACATGCTTAAAAACCACATGGAAATCCTCCATCAGTGGAAAGTCCAGGTCGTTCGTGACGGCAACAGAACCCTCGTCACCCCAGACGGCCGCGAATTTGAAATGAGCCTCCAGAACACCTGCCTGGATTGCCATTCCAACTACGACGAATTCTGCGAAAAATGCCATGACGCCAACGGCGTCGATCCTAACTGCTGGACCTGCCACACCAACTCTGCAACAGAGTATGGCAGCCAGACCGCAGAATCCGGTGAAGCAACAACAGAGGAGGCGACTAACTGATGGAAAACATGTCTAGAAGAAAGTTCCTGAAGCTCGGCGCCCTCTCCGCCGGACTCGTCACCCTTGCCGGCTGCGCCACCATCAAGAAAACGCCAGTTGGCGGCGGTGAGTTTACCACCTCCAGCGCCGAAGAAAAAGTCGGCAAGTGGGGCATGTTCATCGATATGGAGAAAATCGATGACATCGATGCCATCGCCAAGATTTGCCACGAAGAGCACAATGTGCCAAACGTGCCAGAAACCAACCACCAGGTAAAATGGATCTGGGCCGAACCATTCCATGCCCTCTTCCATGATATCTCCCACGAAGGGCTGCAGGAAAAATACAACGACGTCCCATTCGTCACAACCTGCAACCACTGCCGCAAGCCAGTCTGCGTCAAAGTTTGCCCAACCCAGGCAACCTTCCAGAGCGAAAACGGCGGCCTCATCCTTCAGGATATGCACCGCTGCATCGGTTGCCGTAACTGCATGGCAGCCTGCCCATACGGCAGCAGAAGCTTCAACTTCGTCGAACCACGTGATTACATCGATCACCTCAACCCAGAATACCCAACCCGTATGAAGGGCGTCGTCGAAAAATGCGACTTCTGCTATGATAGACTCGCCAAAGGCGAAACGCCACTGTGCGCAGAAAACTCAAACGGCGGCATCGTCGTCGGCGATCTCGACAACGAAAGCTCTGAGATCTCCAAACTCATCCGTGAGAACATGACCATCGTGCGTGGCGAGTCCTATGGCACCCAGCCATGCGTGTACTACAAAGTCAGCTTAGCAGAGGGGGAGGCGTAAACAATGATTGAAAAAACATTTGTCAAACGCAGCGGCCCTAAATATTGGGCGTGGATCATACTCCTCCTCGCCCTCATCGTCATCGGTTTTGCTGCATACATCTATCAGATGACCGTCGGTTTCCAGGTCACCGGTATGAGCCGTGACATCTCCTGGGGTCTCTACATCGGCCACCTCACCTTCTTTGTCGGGGTCGCCGCCGGGGGCGTCATGATCGTGCTGCCATACTACTTCCACAATGCCAAGGATTATGGCCGCATCACCGTTATCGGTGAATTCCTCGCCATCGCCGCTCTTGTCATGGCACTCCTCTTCGTCGTCGTCGACGTCGGCGTGCCAACCAAGATCCTCAACGTATGGCTCTACTGGACACCAAAGTCCATGCTGTGCTGGGACTCCATTGTCCTGCCAACCTACCTCGTGCTCAACATCGTCGTTGGGTATCAGGTGCTCCAGGCTGAAAACAAAGGCCTGCATTACAAAAAATGGGTGAAAGTGCTCGCCATGATTTCCGTGCCAGTCGCTTTCTCCATCCACATCGTCACCGCGTTCCTGTATTCCGGTCTGCCAAGCCGTCACTACTTCCTGACAGCCGTTCTGCCTGCCAAGTTCCTTGCCAGCGCATTTGCAACCGGTCCAGCGCTCATCATCCTCATCTGCTTCCTCCTCAAGAAGCTCACAGGATTTGACGCCGGCGAAAAAGCCATCAAGATGCTCTCCACCACAGCCATCTACGCGTACATCGCAACCATGATCATGATGGCCGGTGAATTCTTTACCGCTTACTACTCCGGCGTACCAGCGCATAAGATCGCTCTGACCTATCTCTTCTTCGGCTATCACGGCCATAACGAATTTGTGCCACTGATGATGCTCTTCGTCGTTTGCGTGATCGTAACCCTCGTTCTGCTCATCCCAACCAAATTCCGCTACAATAAAGCAACCATGATCGTCGGCTGCATCTGCCTCTTCCTGTCGATGTACATTGAAAAAGGTCTCACCTTCGTCATCGGCGGTCTCTCCGAAAACCCATTCGGCGAAATCGTTGACTACATCCCAGGCAAGATCGAGCTCGCCGTCATCGTCGGTGTCTTCGCCATCGGCATTCTCATCCTGAGCATCCTGCTCAAGATGGTCACCGTCGTTAAGTACGACAACGACGAAGGCGCGTTCCCTGACAAACCAGACCGTGTCAACCTCGCTTATCGTCTCAACGAAGCTGCCGGCACCTATGTAGACACCCGCCCAAAACCAGAACCAGAGCCAGAGGAAGAAGCACCGGCCGATGACGCCGAAGCTCCTGCCCAAGCCTGACGACTACCAAAGAAAGTGAGGAAATAACAATGGGATTAATTGTTGCAATTGTCATTGTCGCTGCGATTTTGGCAATCACTTACGTTGGGGTAGCCGCTGCAGGTCTGCAGGTGTTCTTCGGGATCATCCTTCCATACTTTGCAATCGCGTTCTTCCTCGTAGGTGTTGTCTGCCGCATCATTAAATGGGCAAAATCTCCAGTTCCATTTAATATCGTCACAACCTGCGGTCAGGAAAAGTCTCTCGACTTTATCAAGACCAATCCGATCGACAACCCAACCACCCGCACCGGGATGGTTGTCCGCATGATCCTCGAAGTTACCGTTTTCCGTTCCCTCTTCCGCAACAGCAAGGCAGAGCTCACCGAAGACGGCGACATCAAGTATCAGTGGGAAAAATGGCTGTGGATCTTCGCCCTGCTCTTCCACTGGGGCATGTTCTTCACCCTGCTGCGTCACTTCCGCTTCTTCACCGCAGATGTGCCAGCGTGGGTTGGCTGGATCGAAGCCGTTGACGGCGTCTTCATGATCGACCTGCACGCAGTCTATCTCACCGGCCTCATGATGGTCGGCGGTCTCGCACTGCTCTTACTGCGTCGACTCTGGATCGGCAAAGTCCGCTACATCAGCCTGCTGAACGACTATTTCCCACTCTGCCTGCTCCTCGGGATCGGTCTCACCGGGATGAACATGCGTTATCTCAACCACGTTGACATCGACGCCGTTCGCGACCTCATGGTCTCCCTCGTGACCTTCCACCCAGCCATTCCAGCAGGCGGCGTGAACGTGCTGTTCTATCTGCACTTCGCCCTCGTTTGCACGCTCCTGATCTACTTCCCAATGGGCAAACTCATGCACGCCGTCGGCGTCTTCATGAGCCCAACCCGTAACATGGTCAACGACAGCCGTGCAAAACGTCACATCAACCCATGGAACCCAGTCGTCGAATTCCACTACTACAGCGATTACGAAGACGAATTCCGTGAAAAAATGGTCAAGGTTGGCCTGCCAGTCGACAAGACCATCGAAGAAGCAGCTGCAGAAAAAGCAGCCAAAGAAGCCGCCCTCAAAGCAGAGCTCGGCATCTGAATGTAAAACAAAAGTCCAGAGTGACAATCCTTCGCTCTGGACTTTTTTATGCGAAAGAATATCCCCCGCCCTGCACAACGTTTTGTGCAGGGCGGGGGATTATTTATGCGCGTTCATCAGCCTGCGCTTCCTGCTATCGCGAAAAGCCCTGGCAGATCGCGCCCGTCGGACAGGCAGCACTGCAATGACCGCAGCGAATGCATTCCGCGCTGTTTGGTGACTTGCGCACATCCACGCCCATCAGGCAGACCTGCGCGCAGCGCCCGCAGCTCGTGCAGCGCGCTTCATCCAGCGTAATGCCGTAGAAGCTCACGCGATTAAATAAGCTGTAAAACGCCCCCAGGGGACAGAGATAGCGGCAGAACGGCCGCGGGATCAGGATCGCCGCGAAAACGATCAGCACCAGCACCGCAAATTTCCAGCCGAAGAGCGCGCCTGCCAGCGCACGCAGAGAAGGGTTCGTCGCCATAAGCGGCAGCGCACCGCCAAGCGTTCCCGCTGGACAGAGAAATTCGCAGAAAAACGGCGGCGCCACACCCTTTTGTACAGCCACCAGCGCCGGCAAGAGGATCACCAGGAGCGCCAGCACCACATACTTGCACCAGCGTAGCGCCTGGTCTATGCGCCGTGGCAGCGTGACCTTTTTTAGCGGGATCTTCTGCAGCAGATCCTGCACCAGCCCAAAGGGACAGAGCAGCCCGCAGACCGCACGGCCCAGAACCACACCAAATAACATCAGCGTTCCCAGCACATAAAACGGCACCGTCCGCGCACCCACAACCGTCTGTAGCGAACCGATCGGACAGGCGCCCAGCGCTCCCGGGCAGGAGTAGCAGTTCAGCACCGGCACACAGACCGCCTTCGTTGGTCCGTCGAAAATCCTCCCCGTTGCAAATCCCTTCGCATAGCCGTTGAAAAGAACCAGCGATGCCAGCTGCATCCAGCGTTGGAACGACAGCGCCCCTTTCAACCGATGCCAATGCATTCGAGACATATCTTCACCGCCTTCTGCAGAACGATCATCGCTTCGCCGCCGCACGCGCCGATCGCGATAAAGCCGCAGGCCGTCGCCAACAGCACAAGCCGCAGCCAGAATAAACCTCGCTTAGTCAAGCTCGATCGCCGCCTTTCCCTCGTCTGCCAGGATCGTGTTCATCGCCTCCAGCATCGTGCCGGAAAAATCCTCTTGCGCCCCGATGATCGGATCGCCGACGATCTGTCCTTCGCTGTTCACAAACACCGTCGTCGGCGTCGCCTGGATGGCATCGCAGAGCGTCTGGAAATCGCCGTCGCCACTGAGCAGTGTCGTGCCAGTGTAGCCCGTCGCGTCCACCACGCCCTGCACCTCACGCGTGTCTTCCTCGCCAAACAGGCAGACCGTCACCAACTGCACATTTTCCGGCAACGCTTTCTCAAATTCTGCAATGTCCGGCATCTCGCCGATGCACGGGCGACACGTCGTCATCCAGAAATTCATCACCGTCAGATCCTTCGCTGCAATGTCGTCTTCTGTGAATG
>OLPU01001827.1_pt1 | contig 15109 bp, 20 predicted proteins | sample 1673111 | NCBI WGS metagenome assembly OLPU01 (sample SAMEA3136755, study PRJEB25190) | human gut metagenome | reverse complement strand
CCAATAAAAAATTTCAGGGTGTTTACTATCATGGAATGAATGGAAGCGATGGAAAAACAAAAGAGAGTATATTATGGAAACCTCATCTATATACAATTGGATTTAAACATTCATTTATTTGTGAATCATGTCCAAAGGTAAAAAGTGATTTTGTTGATATGATTTACAATTATTTAAGAAAAGGTGAAAATCCGGTATATGGGAAATATGAACATAGCATTATAAAAACGAAAAGAAGCATAGAAAAGCATTTATTTCAAATTCAGGATTGGCAGTTCTTTTATGATAATGGCAACGTTGCGAGAAAAGCTGCAATCTTAAATTGTGTTAATGCCTTGAACAGCTACATTCTGGAATCGGCTTTTGATGATTTCCTTGAGAAAAATTGGGAAAGAATTTATAAAGATTTTGTATCAGCTGTTCATTATGGGAGACCATTTGCATTTGAAAGTGGCGAAAGAGTAATTCCTACAGAAATTGCTGAAAATATGCTGTCAGCTTTTTTTATAATGCTATGTCGAAATCCATCATTTGATGCGATGGGCATATATAGTAGCATAAAAAACAGCTATAGCACAAGCAAGAACAATAATAATAAAAATACAAATCATTAAGCCTTCCATAAACTCACATCCTAAACAAATTATATCAAAATAATATAAATTTTTCAATATCAAAAATAGATAAAGAAAAAATAATACAAATATCGTATTATTTATGTAAAGTCTTTAATAAAATTAATTGATTCATCAAAAGTAACAAAATCAAGATAAATCATAAGTATTAAGTACCATTCTCCAGTAGTAGGATTAGATACAATAATATGGTCTCTTCCTGATTGTTCAACAATTCCCTCAAAAACCCTATCTTGCCATTTCTCAGATCCAGGAACAGTAACATGAAATTTAGCTTTTTTACCTCTATTCAATCTAAGAATATTCTCAATATAAGATTGTTCTGACGTAATAGGGTTAACAGTGGTTTGCGATTGCTCATAACTTGGAACAGATTGCTGATTAGGAATAGTATTATTATTAAGTCCTACTCCTGGAAAAACCGGATTTTGATAATATCCATTATTCATAATATCACCCTTTCTATTAATATATATGAATAAATTTTTACACTATAACCAAAAAAATATGTCAAGTATAAATTGGTTACTTTACAATAAAAGAAAATCTAATTATAATAAAAATGAGGTGAAATGAAGTGAAAATAAAGATAGGACTTTCTAATAGACATGTTCATTTAACTAATGAAGATGTAGAAATATTATTTGGTAAAGGATATAAATTAACTCCAAGAAATTATTTATATCAACCAGGACAATTCGCTACTGAAGAAACAGTAACTCTAAAAACAAATAAAAATATTAAGGAACATGTTAGAATAGTAGGACCAACTAGAAGTTATACTCAAGTAGAAGTACTAGAGGAAGATAAAGAATATTTTGAGATAAATCCTCCTGTAAGAAATTCCAAAGACTTAGAAAATTCTGAATCAATGACTATAATAGGTCCAAAAGGAGAAATAACAAAAGAAAATATATGTATAATTGCTAATAGACATATCCATATTAATACTAGAGATAAAGGAAAATTAAAAGAAGACGATATTGTCACAGTAGAAGTAAACTCTACCATCTTAGATAATGTCCATATAAAAATTGATGATTCATTCAAGACAGAATTACATATCAATAAAGATGATGCAATAAAACATAATATAACAAATGAAAGTGTGGCTATATTAAAGGAGGATTAAAATGTTCTCACAAATAAAAAAAATAACCAAAATGGCAAAGAAAGAAGTAATTAATAAAGTAATTACTTCTCTTTTTATTCAAGGATTAGCCTTAGTAATACCAGTATTTTGGAGTAAAACAATAACAGAAGTAACAGATGCAAATTATAAAGTAGGATATTATTTAATAATTATAACTTTATTACTATCTTTATTCTATTACTTATGGTCTTATCTAAATCAGAAAACATGGTATACATTATATAACAAAATATATATAGAATATACCAATGCTACTATATCAGAAACCAAAAACATAAATAAAATAAATCTAGGAGAATATACCAATATACTTAATAATGATATAGATATAATATGTAATTTTTTATGTAACTTAGTAACTAGAATACTTCAAATAATAGAATTCTTTATCATATATGCCTACTTTATAAGTTTTAACTTTCCCATATTCATATCAACAGTGATAGTATCAATGTTAATGTTAATAATATATATAAAGGCTGGAAGTTTAGTTCAAAAATTAAATATAAAAAGAAAATCAACACTGGATAATAAAACCATCATGTTACATAAATTATATTCTTCATTAGCTAATAAAAAGAATAATATAAATAGTATAATGAATCTATTCAATAAAGATAATAAATCATATCTAAAATATAATCATAAATATAATGTAATAATACAAGGAATAATATATTTAGTACTAGGAATAATAGAAGTATCTAGATATGCTATAATATTTTATGCTATTTACTTAGTAAGTATAGGAAACATAGAAATAGGTACAATATTATTAATATATAGTTATTATGATAAAATATTAACAAACTTTGAAGTATTAGGAACAATAACTGCTGATTACCAAAGTTTTAATGTATCATTAAATAGATTAAATAAAGTAACAATGAGAGAAGTAATTGCCAAATAAAAACAACTATGATAAAATTATAGTCGTGATGTAAATGAAAAATATATTAATAAAAATAATAAAAAAATATCAAAGTATTCCCTTTAAATCTCATGATAGTTGTAAATTTATACCAACATGTTCTAACTATATGATTGAAGCACTAGAAGAACATGGTCTAATAAAAGGTTTATTTTTAGGAACAAAAAGATTATTAAGATGTAACCCTTTTACTAATGAAAAATATACTTATGATCCAGTACCAAAGAAAAAAAACAAACTATAAATAGTTTGCTTGAATATCATATGGCACGGAAACTGAACGAGTTTCCAAATTTTAATTACCAATTATTTTTATTCCTTTTTAGGAATATTTTAAATATTATTTATACTTTTTTAACTAACATTATTGTAAGTTATAGTGCATTGTTTTAATAGATTAGTATATTCTAATAAAACTAAACCATATACCTTTTTCTTTTCTACACAACTTTTAGGATTAACTTTGATAATCTTAAATAATAGGGGATTAGTATAGTAATCTTCAATGTCATAAAAATCATAAGCAGCAAATTTATATTTTGTTCTAAGTAATTCAATGTAATCTAATGCTTCTTTATCATGTTTTACTTCTGTTATACTTGCTTTTAAAACACCACTACCTATAATTTTATCTATCATATTTTTTTCTTCTAAATCTAATAATTCTTTTACTTTATTTGATTTTAATTTTAAATTAACTAAATCAACTTTAATTATTTTTTTCTTACTATCTATTTTTTCTTTAATGGTAATAGTATCAATGTAATTTCCAATAAAATTACATTTTGCTTCATAAGATGTAATTTTCCATAATTCATTTAATTCATTACTATCTAATAAAGTCATTTTATCCTTTATAATTTTTTCATCAATAGCAAATCTAATTTTATGGTCTAACTTACAACTATTATATTTTTCAGCAGTTCTGCTATCAGTAATACAGCAATTGCTATTGATTATATTACTAAGTTCTAATAAATTATTTAATTCAGTTAATAAAGCATTTTCAATAAGGCTTTCTCTAACATATATTCCACAATCTTTACATTTATAGTAAAGGTAGTCATTTTTCATTTTGTTTTTAACCCCATTACAAGCCATTATTCTACCACAATGAGGACATACTAATTTTTGAATAAATAGATAGTTTTTAGACCTATAATAATTTCTACCATTTCTTGCTATCATTTCTTGGCAGTCATTATATAATTCTTTACTAATTATTTTAGGAACAATATCAACTATTTCTATGGTATCTTTATTTTCTAAACATTTCCTATATTCATATGTTCCCATATAACATTTATTATTTAAAATACAAGAAATAGAGCTATCATTCCATTTCCTATATGTTATTTTTTTCTCCCCAGTTTCTTTATCTTCCTTAATACTTGAAATTACATTTGGATATTTTTCTTTTAACAGTTTAGATATTTGAAAATAAGTTTTACCACTTGCACATAAATCAAATATTTCTTTAACTATTTTTGCCTCATCTTTATCTATTTCCCATTCCTTTAATTTATGTTTTCCACTTACATCTAATTTATGTTTATAACCAAGTGGTGGTTTTCCTCCAAAATGTCCTTTATTAACAGCACTTTCAACGCCCACTAAAGTTCTTTCTTGGATTAACTCTCTTTCAAACTGAGCAAATATACCAAGAATTCTTGCAAACATCATACCTGCTGCCCCAGTAGTATCTATATTCTCACATAGAAATTCAATACCACAATTATATTTTTTTAATTCCTTAAAAAAATCTTCAAAATCTATAATACTACGACTTATTCTATCCATTTTAAAAGCCATAATTAAATTAAATTTACCTTTTTTCATATCCTTTAACATTTGCTGATAGGCAGGTCTGTTTTCAGCAGACTTGCCACTTATACCAGCATCCGTATATACCTTATAAACTTCATAGTCATTAGAAACACATCTTGCTTTTAATCTTTTTTCTTGTTCCTCTAAACTATGCCCTTCACGGGCTTGGTCAGTTGTACTAACTCTAGTATATATTGCTACCATTTTTTTATCATTTTTCATTCTTTAGCACCTCATTCTTTTTCATTTCTTCAAATATGTCTGATAATTTTCTTTGCTTCAAAGTAGTTTTTTCTTTTTTTGCTTGTTCTTCTTTACTTGACTTGATTTTTCCAAACCCTCTTATTTTCTTAAAAAATACATAGGCATCTGTTTTTGTTCCTAAATAATTACCACTTTTATCAAACACTGGTTCTGAGTCAAATCTTGTTCTTTCATCTTCTAACAATTCTACCCAATTATATGGCTTATCACATTTTGGATTTTTAACTTCAACATTATCAAATAAAGGATAACATTTTGCTATTTTTTTCTTCTTTGGCGATTTATGTTTTTCAATTTCTGCCTCATCATCTCTCGGTAGTAAAAATAGTCTTTTATCTATTGGCTTGTAAATATATGAGCATTCTAATTGTAATTCATAATAGTATTCATTTAATTTATATACCAATTTATATAGTTCATCATTTTTTGGTAAAGTATCAAAACTATAAGAAAGTACAATATTAAATTCCTTTGTATCAATATCTTTAATCATTTGATAAAACATAGGTTTATTAACATTATCAACTTCTATGTACTCCTTTACTATATCTATTCCAAGATGTTTGCAATATTTTTTTAATCTTTTTTGTTGTTCTTCTATTGTTATTAAGCAATCTTCTGATTTACTACAATATATAGCAACATCATTTTTTCTAAATACATTCATAATTTCCTCCTTTCGCTTTCCTAATGATATTCTTTCTTTTTTGTGCAATATTGTATTTCATAAATCTCCTCCCATCTAACTTTTATGGCAATGAAAAAAACGCCATAAAGCATATACATTTACACATTTATTTGCGTTTTTTTGCTTTTTTGGCGTTTTTGTTTTTACTTTATTTGCGTTTTTGCTTAAATCGTTTTAAATAATAAAACTCCTTGTATATATTTATAACAAATAATTTAGTAAATGTAAATACTTTTAAAAAAATTTCTTTAAAACTTTAACATATTGTAAAAAGTATTAGGTTTAAGTCCTAATAATTCCATTGCTTCTTTAGTTTTTATTTCATTATTTTTCCATTTTAAAACCACATCATCAAAATTGAGTGGTTTTTCTATTTTGGGTCTACCAAATTTTACACCATTATTTTTAGCAACTGATATACCTTCTTTTTGTCTTTGTTTTATAAATGTTCTTTCTTGCTCTGCAACATATCCTAAGATTTGTAATACTAAATCACTAATAAAGGTACCTAATAAATCTTTATTTTTCCTTGTATCTAATAATGGCATATCAATAACAACTATATCTACTTTAATATTTTTAGTTATATCTTTCCATTCGTTAACAATCATTTCATAATTGCGACCTAATCTATCAATCGACTTTATAACTAATAAATCATTTTCTCTCAGTATATGTTTTAAAGTATTATATTGCTCTCTATTAAAATCTTTACCACTTTGTTTATCAATATAAATATCTCTTTCTTCTATACCATATTCTTTAAATGCTACTAATTGTCTTTCTACATTTTGCTCCTTACTGCTAACCCTAGCATAACCAAATGTTTTACTTTTCATATCAAACTACCTCGCTAAATATCTTTTACATTCTTCATATAATTCACATCTAATATTTTCACTAAAACTATTTAATGTCGTATTTATTCCTTGTTCTTTTAGATTATATATAAAATCTATACAAGCAATAGAATAGGGAAATTGTTCTTTACTTTCTTCAATTCCAACAATTAAGACTTCTTTAAAATCTTCGCAAATATTAGCAAAAACATTCCTTGTAATATCATCTTTCATTTTATGACACCTCCTTACCATAAAATATATAATATATGACTTTTACAAAAGATACGAGCCCTTTCTTTGAAAAAGTGGTATAACTTTATAAATATTTAAAAAGTAAGAATATGACTTTTAACAATATAAAAAAGACCTAAATTTTATTAAAATCTAAGTCTTTATAAACCTACACATTTTTAAATCTTCTTTTAATTATTCTCTTTTAATATTTGCAATACCTCTTTTTTCTTAGAAGGATTTAAAAGATAATTACCACCATCTTCAGAAGAAACTACCATACCATCTTCTATATATCCATATTCCATAAGTTCATTAAATGCAATTTCATTATCTATGTCCGCTTTAAACATTCTTATAAGTTGGCTTTCCCATATTGAATAATTATTTTCTCTTAACATTTTTAGTATATCAATATGTTTCTTATTTAATGATAATACATCTTTCTTATCCTTATCATTTTTTTCATTATCTTTTAAAATATATTTATCATAAAAGTCATATCCTTTTTTTGATATATTAAAAACTTCTCCTTTAGTACCAACAGCGATTAAAAAATTATTACTTATTAAGTTTCTAAAAGAATCTTCCCAATAAGCCATTTCTTTTGCACCAACATCTTCTGAATTTACTGAAAATCTTCCATAACCGCATTGTATTGTCTTTCCACTAAAAGTTGTTAAAAATAAAATATAATTATTTCTTTCGTCTTCGATAGCCTCTTTCAATAATTTAATTGCTTTTTCGTCAGGGATATATTCTTCATTTTTAACCATCGGTGATTGGTAGTAAATATTTTGTGTTTCTATTTGAGTTGTATTATTTGAATTTCCTTTTACCTTACTTTTATTTAATATAGCCATTATTGTCACCACCTTTTTGAATTATAGTATTATTATAGCCTTTAACTTTGGATATGTTTTTCACTTTCATACCTTTATAAGTATAGCCTCCTAAAAAGCCTAAAACCAAACTTGTAATAATTTCTAATATATCTTTCCAATTATTTTGAATAAATTCAACCATAACAACCTCCCTATAAGTTTAAGAGCATTTTATAATCATTTATATCAGAATACACTTTATTCCAAGCTTCACATTCTTCCATAAATGCTAATCCTTTATCAGTAATTGTATCAATTTCATTATCAATTTCTACATCGCCTAAGATATTAAATAATACATTACCCTCATACAAGTAATTTTCTTTTACCATAAATTTAACAACTGAAACAAAATCTTCTTTTGAAATATTATAATCATTATAACTTGGTAAATATCTGTTTTCCGATATTTCCTTTAATATACTAAAAACAATCTTTTTTCTATCGCTGATTTTCATTTGCAATGCTCCTTTCAAAACGGTTAATAATATTATACACTATTTTAATAAATCCTCATAGCAAATTACAATATATTTCCTTTATTTCCTCGTTAGGTAATACTAATGTAAAACTAATATCATACTTATTAACTAATTCTTTTAATCTAATTACAACATCTTTTGCTATATCAATATGCTTATAACCATGTATGCCAGTACCTATACTAACAGATACTATATTTTTATAACCTTTTTCCACCGCACACTTCCTATTTATTATTTAATACTTCATAGTATCTACTGCATAAATCTAATAAATAATCTTTTCTTTTAATATCTTTTAACCATTTATTATTTATTTTATTATAATAACTACCACTTAATCCACCAACTAATGCCCCAATGGTATCAACATCATCTCCTAAATTTATGGCTTTGATAATACTTTCATTATAATCATTGCTATTCATAAAGCACCATATAACTGCTTCTAATGTATTTAGTACATAACCAGAACTATTTATATTATCTATATCTAATAAACTAATATCATTATCTAATAATCTACTATAATTATTTATAGTTTCTTTATCAAAATACTTATTGTAATTATATTTTCTAATACCTTTATAAATCTTTTCTTTTTCTTCGCCGTTTAATATTCCTATAACAAATAATACATAAATATAGCAACCTAATATACTAATACTATGCCTATGTGTCATTGAACTAATATCTTTAACTAATTTATAAATTTTTTCTTCTTTCAGCTTTTTATAATAACAATAATAAGCAATAGGCAATATTCTCATTAGACTTCCATTTCCATTATCTTTTATATCATCTATACCACACATTAAAGGGTCTTTATACATTATAAATTCTTCTCTATAATAATAATTTCTTAATGCTTTAAATGTTGTTCCACCAACACCGAATGTTTTATTATTAGATGTAAACTTTCCTTTTTCAATCCATAATATAAAATTGTTCATAATATCTTTATAATTCATATAACCTTTATTATCTATAACAGATTGCATAGTTGCTATAACCATACTACTATCATCTGACCAACTGCCTTTTGGCATATTATGGCTACCATATTCTAACATATCAATTACTTTTTCATTTCTTCTTTTTGTAAATTCTAAAGGGACACCCATAGCATCCCCAATTACAAAACCTAATATTCCATTTTTTAATCTATTAAAATCAGACATCTATACCACCTAACCATATTATATAATAAAATCTATCATTATACTTAATCTTACTTTATTTACTATTTATTCCTCGCAAATTTTAATAAAAAAGGTAATCTAATATAATCTATACTAAATTACCTTAACTACCTTAAAACTACTATAAATCAATATTGACCTTTTCACTACTTAATCTTTTAGTTAATCTATCAACAAATAACTTTCCAACACTGCTATATTTTCCTAAACCAAATACCAATAATTTAATTTCTTCGGTATTCTTATCTTTATAATTTATAACCAAAAAGTAATTATATTTCTTTTTAACCTTTTGACCTATACCAGATAAAGCACCTATAAAACCTAAACCTATCAAACTGCCAACCATTGCTCTACCTAAAACACTTTTATTCTTATTTTCCATTTCTTTTTTGCTTAATATACCAGCATTTACAATTCTATCTAATGATATATTAAAATTACCTATATTACTTACAACTATTAAATCGCTATCATTAACATTTAATTCGCACTTTTCTTCTTCTCGTAAACTGCTTATTCCCTCAATATGAGTAATGTCAGTTAATTTTAATACTTTAACTTTCTTTTCCTTAACTATTGGCATTTCTTTTTTTATTTCAACTTTTTCTTTTTTAGCCACTTCTACTAAATCATTATTTCTCTTTTCTTTACCACTTTTATTCTTTATTGCTTTAATAATCAAATAAATGGGTAATACTATAACTGCAACCCCTAATAACATATAAAATAAATCTTGCATTTTTTACACCTCTTTCTTTTCTCAAAATCTATTCTTACTTATTCCGCTATTTATCTCGGCATATTTACTAAATAAATGCTAACTCAATATATTTATATTATTTTTACCTAAACTACCTATAACCGCCGTTAAAACTACTTATTTATATATTTTAAAAATACCTCTTTAAATTTGTTAGCACTATTTAATAACCAAGCATACGCACTATCAATATCATTACTTACTTTATTACCATAATTTAAAATGATCTTATCAGTTTTTCTTTCTTCTAAATAATCCCACTCTAAATTACTTATTTCCATATCTATTTCATTTTTATATTGTTCTAACTTCTTAAATACATCTTTATTAGATACTTCAAATTGGCATTTTAAACCATCAACACTTATATTATAAACTAAGCAAATTTTATAATCACTTGACCCAACACTAATACTATACCAATTCTGCAATAATGGTTTAGTAAGTGTAAATTCTTTTTCTTTATTTCTGCTATAATCTACAAACCCTTGCCAAAACTTTAATTGTTCTAGTTTTCTATCACATAACTCATCTTCTGATTTTTGTTTTAATAACTTAGACCAATTATTAGGTTCACATACTATTTGGAATTTAGGAGCAATAGGGGAATTACCTATTTTCCATAATTCTACTTTAACTAAAAATATATTTATCTTTTCAAAACTATTTTCATTTAACCACTCAACTGCTTGTTTATGTTCTTCGTTAACATCTTTAACAACCCATATAGCAATATCAGCATCTAAACCTGCTGAGTAAACTATTACTTTTCCTAAATGGTCGTGGTTAGTGTTTTCTAATTGATTTTCTATAATAATCTTTTTATTACTATTGCTATCCTTAGCATAAATATCAACATTATACCTACCAACACTCATTTCCGTATCTATAACCTCAATATTTATTCCTATTTCTTTACTTAGTAGGGCAATATTTTCTTTCTTTGCCAACCACTTAGTAAAATCTAATGCTTCGTGCTTCCAAATCTCTCTTAATTCAACATTTTCCAATTTTCCAAGTTCCATATATAAAATCACCAATATCATTATAACATAAAATTATATAATTTGGAACATATCAATATTACTAATATTACTATCACTGACATTTAATATCTTTAAAATTATATATAGAAGGAGGGTAAGATTATGGAGAACAATTTAAAACAAATTCGTAATAGTAAAAACTTATTACAAACCAAAGTTGCTATGGATTTAAATATTACCCAAGAAACTATATCTTCTTACGAAACTGGTAGAGTATTTCCAAGTTCTGATATGCTTATTAAATTAGCAAACTATTACAATACATCTATTGACTATCTATTATGTAGAACTAAATACGATATGCCAATAAACGATATTAAACCTAATAATATTTCTGATACCGATTTTATACTACTAAATAAAATCAATAAACTATCTACTATAAATAAAGCAAAAGTCGAAGCATATATAGATGGCTTAAATGATAACTAATACTTAATGCTATATATCATTTATACATATAGCATTTTTATTTTACCTTTATCTACCGCAATTATCTATTTAAACAATACTATAATGCTCTTAACTTATAATACTCTTATATTCCTCTTATCTATTCCTTTTAATCTAATAAATAATACTTTATACTATATAAACATAATATCATTATAATATTATTAACATATTTATTATATGAGGGTCATTACTACTATCAATACTTTAATAATTCCTTTTAAAATATGCTATATTCTTCCTCTTTCTCTCGGCGTAAACTATAATTTTCCTGTACTTTATTCCGTTTTTCTATTCTTTCATAACTTTCTGCTATCTTAACTAACTGTGCCGCTTTCATATATTTATCAATTAACTTCTTATCTTGTTCCTTAGTTATATTCCAATAAAACTCTGTTATTTTATAATACTTATCTTCTAATGCTAATCTTTTTTCATTACCATAAGTTCTAGCATATCTTCTAGCAGTCATCATTTTCATGTAAGCATTATTTAAATCTTTTAAACTATAACCTTTAGGAATAACTATTTCATTACCTTTATTATAAGTACAAAACAATATTTCTTCTGCTTGGTTAATAAAATATTCTGCTTTCTTAATATTGGTATTTTTTTTATATGTTTTCTTATCATATAACTTACTTATATCAAAGTTATTCTTTTTCTTTCCACCATACCAACATTTATCAATATACTTTTTTATTTCTTCTCTAAAAGCATAAGATGGTTTAGATACTAATAATATATGTAAATGCCAATCAACCTCTATATTACTTCTATGTGGATGTATTTCTTTTACTTTCTTAGGACGACCAACATTATTATTATGCTCGTAATGTGTATATGTGCTATTACCCTCAGTATTACTAATACATACCATTGCTGTTGCCGACCATTCTTTCTTATTACATATATATCTTATTTTTTCTATTAACCTTTTAGCATATCTTCTTGCTTCTTCCTTATCTTTAAATTTAATATCTATATCAAAACTAGACATACCTAATTTACTTTTACTCATTATAGGCACCTCTCATAGTATCTAATATTAAATTTAATTTTTTCATATCTATTTGCATTGTCCTATTATATAAGAACATATTATCTTCATCAAAATATATTACTATTATTTTTTTACCATTTAATTCTATTAAAAACTTATGAGGTTCAATAAAACTAACATTAACTTTATCTACATTTAATATTCTTCCACGCGTAAATTCATATTTTGCACTATGAAAATCACAAGCAATTCTTATTTTTCTTTCAAATTTTTCATTTCTTTTTAAATCAACATAATCTTTTATCATAATTTTCTCCTATTTTATGGCAAATTAAAACACGGATAAATTATTCGTTTTCCGTGCTTTTATATAGGTTAAATCCAATTTTTTGGATTATTTCCAATAATGGCAGGGGATGAGAGAATCGAACTCCCAACAGTGGTTTTGGAGACCATTATTATACCATTTAACTAATCCCCTAATAATTGGTACAACTAAATGATATCATAATTTAAAACATTTGTAAACAAAAATAATAAAAAAAATATAAATAGTTAAGAGCTATTTATATTCAATATTAATCATTTTAGCATGTACTGCAACCCTTTTAGTACCAGTATTATCACAAGTAGATAAAGTAAGAATTTTATCATTTTCACTGACATCAATACCAAAGTTATATATACTTCTACTTTTTAGAGTAGATAAAAATTTACTATAAGGTTCAGATTTAAAATTAGTTTTTAAATAATAAGTTTGTGGATCAACAGTATATATAGAAAAAACTTTCCAAACACTATTTGAAGTAGGAGTAGATATTTTAATATAATAATTACTACTATTACTTAGATAGCCATTATATAACATGTTAGGAATAGAACCAAACATTGTTTTATTATTCATATTATGTCCATATATAATAGTATTTTTACCGAAGTCTTTAAAATTAACACGATAATCAGCAAAAATCCATCCGCCTTGATTAGCAGTCTTATTAAAGGCATGCGATAAGTAATAGTTATTATCAGATGCTTGTACAACTGGATAATTAACTTTTGTACCTTCAACTTTAATCCAGCCAACAGTGTCAGGGTTCTTTTTTAAAAGTTCATTAAAGTCAACATTCATAAAAGGAACATTCATATAATCCCAATAGTCATTTGGATAATAAACATTAGTGTTATTATTGCTTGTTTCTTCAGTATTAGGAGTCTCTGGCTCAGTAGGCTGAGTTTGTTCTTCTTTTTTAGTTTCTTTTTCAATCATTTCGGTAGAATTAATTATTTGTTCAGATAAATATTTGATTTTTAATCCTTGTACATACCATCTGCTAAATAAAAATACACAAATTAAATATACACTAAGTGAAGTACCAATAATTGCCCAAGATAACTTTTTGTTTTCGCTATTCTTAACAGTGGCTCTTTTTTTCTTACTAAATATAAATGATATTCCAATTATAAAATACTTAGGAATAAATATAACTATATTAAAAAGACCAATCAAAAAGTATTTAATAAATTTAATAGTATATAGAAAGATAGATTTAATGCCTGATATAAAATAACTAAAAAAAGCCATAATTATCTCTCCTTCCTATTCTTTAACATAATTATAACACATAAAACTAAAAAAATATATTATTATTGTAATTATAATGAAAATATTGTATAATACATTTGAAACGAGGTTATATAAATATGAATGATATAAAGGTAGGAGATAGACTAGAAATACATTGTTACAAACACAATGGAAAATTACATAGACAGTGGGATGAAGCAGTAGTACTAGAAATAAAAGACGACTATATTGTTTTTGGCAATAATAAAACAACAGTAGTAGATTCAGATGGAAGAGTATGGAAAACAAAGGAACCGGCAATAATGTTCTTTTATAAAGATAGATGGTTCAATATAATAGGGCAATTAAAAGATTATGGAATATATTTTTACTGTAACATAGCAACACCATATATAATTGATGAAAAAGTAATAAAATACATAGACTATGATTTAGATTTAAGAGTTTTCCCTAATGGAAGTTTTAAAATACTAGATCGAATGGAATATCGTTATCACAAAAAGCAAATGCATTATTCCAGCAGATTAGATTTTATATTAAAATATGAATTGGGTAATCTAATTGACATGGTAAGAGCTAAAGAAGCACCATTTAATAAAAAAACAATAGAGATGTATCATCAAAAGTATGTTGAATTGGTAGAAAATAATAAAAAATAACAATAAATGAGATTAATATTTAGACTTACAATCAAAAAAATCAAAAAAATTCAAAAAAGACTTTACAAGTTGGTAATTAAGTGGTAAGATATTATCTGTCGATGTGAAAGAGTGTCGAAGTTGTATCTTTGAAAGAAAATTGGAAACATTTTAATAGTCAATGCATAATATAATATGTATATATAAGACTGGTTAAATTGTTTTTTTATTTTACTTTTTACTTGCTTTACTTAAATTAAGTAAAAAAAGAAAAAAAGTAAAAAAAACAGTTGACAATGTCGAATATATTTGATATATTATTAATGCACTTGTGAAAAAGATGCAAAAGAGATTGTTCTTTGAAAACTGAGCAAAATGTCAATTTGAGTAGCTAGGAATTAAAACTATGAATAAATAATTAAAATATATTTTTATTGAGAGTTTGATCCTGGCTCAGGATGAACGCTGGCGGCATGCCTAAG
>OLPU01001825.1_pt1 | contig 15114 bp, 17 predicted proteins | sample 1673111 | NCBI WGS metagenome assembly OLPU01 (sample SAMEA3136755, study PRJEB25190) | human gut metagenome | reverse complement strand
ATGGCGAATCCCAAGCAGCTCATATCCACGGAGCGCTTCATGGAGAAAATCTGGGGCTATGACAGTGAGGCGGAGATAAACGTGGTTTGGGTGTATATTTCTTATCTCAGAAAGAAGTTAGAAGCCCTGAATGCCGATATACAGATAAAGGCAACTCGGAATGCGGGGTATTCGCTGGAGGAGAAAGCAGGCAGGCATTAGGATTGATATGTCTGGATAACTGAGAAACGCGAATTCTGCAACTATCTTTAATGAGAATGAGGATACCATGATAAAAAAACTTCGTAAAAAGCTGGTGGCGGTTGCCATGCTGTCACTGTTTATTGTACTTTTTATTATAATAGGTACGGTTAATGTGCTAAATTACACCAGGATGGTGGATGATGCTGACAGAACCTTGAATATTTTAAAGGAAAATATTCATATTCCAAATGGAATGGCTCAAGATATTGATAATGAATGTTTACATTATGATAAAATGATTGATAATAGTAGTGGTATAGATATACAAGTACTTGGTATAGGAAATAATGCTCATATCGGTTTTAATGAACCTACTATAAACTTTAATAAAGGAACTCATGTAGTAACTTTAGATGAATCTACAAGAAAAGCAAATGCTAGATTTTTCTCTTCTTTAGAAGAAGTTCCAACTAAAGCTATCACTATGGGTACTGGTTCTATTTTTAAAAGTAAAAAAATATTACTTTTAGCTAGTGGAAAAAATAAAGCTGAAGCAATTTATAACACTGTTCATGGCAAAGTAACACCTGAAGTTCCATCTTCTATTTTACAATTCCACCAAGATGTAATTTTAATTTTAGATAAAGAAGCTGCTTCTCTTTTAAGTAAGGATGACTATGAAGTAGTTCAAGAAGTTTCAAAAGTAAAATAAAGACTTACTTTAATTATAGCTCAATAAAAAACTTAAAGTAAAAAGCTATGAATTATAAATTTAAATATAATTCATAGCTTTTTTCTATTCCTTATAAAGGGCATTTATTGTATTATTATGTAGTTCTTCTTTTCTTAGTCTATCGCTTTGAAGGAAATGTGCGTAAAAAATATCAACTATAATTAACATTGGAAACTGAGGTGATATGGCTTTTCCATTTTCTAAATGTTCCTTCACTGCAATAAATACAATTTCATCACAGTAATCTTTCATATCTTCATCTTGTTTGGAAGTTATTAAGACAACACTTGCTCCCCTCTTAGATGATTCTTTCAAGGAGTTAATCACTTCTTTAGTATTTCCACTAACACTTATACCTATTACTAAACACTCTCCATTCATTAAAACTGAGTTCATTTTCATAATATGGCTATCTGATATAGCTTCCACATTAACGCCTAATCGCATAAGCCTTAACTTCATTTCTTGAGCAACTAATCCTGAACTACCTCTACCATATATGTATATTCTTTTTTTATTTGAAAAAATATTTACTATTCTTTTCATTTGATCTTCATCAATTAAAGTATAACTTTTATTTAAAAGTTCTTCATAAGTATCCAATACTTGCTTTGTATAACTTGCTGTAATATTGGGAGTAGTTTTTTCAAAACTTTCTTTATAAACAAAAGCAAATTGTCTATATCCATCAAATCCACATTTTTTTGCAAATCTAGATATGGATGCTTCTGATACAAATAGCTTTTTTGATAAAGCTTTTGAAGAAATATCACTTTCTTCTGTATTATGTATAAAAAAATCTGCAATGCTTTTTTCTGAAGGTGTAAAACTTTCATACAAAGATTCTATATGAGGTATTATACTTTTTTGATATTCCTTCATAATTTTTCCCCCTTTTAAAAACCTCTATTTTTTTGCATATTTTTATAATTAAAATATGCACCTAGCATTCCTGCATTATTTTTATGTACAGCAAATTTTAATTTTGTTTTTTCAGCTATAAAAGGTATCAAGTTTTTATCCAAACTGTTTCTTATTTTATCATATAAATATTCTTTTTGTGCCATTATTCCGCCCCCAAGGACTACAACGTCTGGATTTATTAGATAACATATATTAGCTATACCTTCTCCTAAAACTTCTACCATCTCATCTATAGCTTTTATGCAGTCTTCATCTCCCAACTTTGCCTTTTCAAAAATATATTTACCATTAATATCTTTTATATCAATATTTTTCATGGCGGCCACTTTTTTTACTAAAATGCTACTTGCTCCTAAATCTTGAAATGTAGATCCCATCATATTCATATAACCTACCTCTCCAGCGCTACCAAAAGCTCCATGATAAACTTCATCATTAATTATAATAGCACTGCCTATGCCTGTTCCAATAGTCAAACATAAACTCACCTTACTTCCTTTTGCACCTCCTACAAAATGCTCAGCAAGGGCTGCACAATTTACATCATTTTCAACTTCGCATGGTATATTAAACTCTTTTTCCAAAGTTTCTTTTATTTTTGTACCTGTATAATTAGGGATTAAAGACGATGAATGAATTATTTCTCCCCTTTGGCAATCTACCATTCCTGCAGTAGATATACATATTCCTTCTAATTTATATTTTTCCTTAAAATTTTTCACTATATTTATAACTTTATTTAATATATTGGCTCCACCCTTTTTAGCATGTGTATCCATTTCACATCTTTCTTCAAAAGTTAAATCTTCTTTTAAAATTCCATATTTTATTGATGTTCCACCCACATCTATACATGCATATTTTTTCATAATTTTGTCCTCTCGTTATACAAACTTAGGGAGTATAGAAAATTATCCTACACTCCCTCCTTTTATTTTGAAATAATTATTTTGAATATTGCTTTTTTTATTTTAGAAGATTTATCAACCTTTATAGCTGTTTTATGTCCATCATGAGGATAACATATTAAAAAATCTCCATTATTTAATATGACATGACTATTTTCATCACCTTCTAGTGGTAAAAAATCATCTTTTTCAACAAATTCTTTTTGACTCATATTTTCTATAAAATTAAGATCTATTTGCTCACATCCATCTAACATTAAATGTAAATCTAAGTAGTTTCTATGAGCTTCCCAAAATCTATCTTCTTTTTCAGTTGTTTCATATTCGACTATATTTACAAAAAGATTGTCTCCATCTACCTTATGACATCCCTTATCATAAGATAATAAGTCATTATTTTTTGCATATTCAAAACATTTTTTTATATTTTCATCTAAATAAGTATATTCATTTAAGTTTTCTATATTTCCAAATATCATAATGTCCTCCCACTATTCATAAATAACTGTATCTCTTTGTGGTACACTTGTATCATTAGTTAATTTTCTAGATATGTAACTAACTGGAACACCAACTACTACTGATAATCCAATTGATATTATTGAGTAAGACCATATTGATACATCTGGCATGTTGTATTTTATAAATATCATTACTATTGCTGAAACTGCAAATGCTACATAAGCGCCTGTTGCATTTGCAACTTTAGTAAATACTCCAAGTACAAATGTACCAGCAAGTACACCAAGAACTAGTCCCATAAATCCATTAAACCATTCATAAGCTGATTTTATTTCTCCATTCGCTAAAATCATAGAAACCGCTATAGCAACTATACCAACACCTAAAGAAATATATTGAGCTATTTTTGTTTGTTGTTCGAAACTCATTTCTTTTTTACTTAAACGTGCTTGTATATCTAAAGTCCAACTTGTTGCTACTGAATTTAGACCAGTAGATAAAGTAGATTGAGATGCTGCATATATTGCTGCAAGTAATATACCTGTAACACCAACTGGTAATTGATATGCTATGTAAGATGCAAATATTTGATCTTGTTGAGCAGTTTGAGCAAGTAATGGATTTTGTCCATAGAATACATATAAACCAGTTCCTATTAAGTAAAATACTGTTGCTATAAATATTGATAAGGCGCCATTAGTTAGCATCATTTTATTTAACTGCTTTGTATCTGTAGTTGTTGTAAAACGTTGAACTATATCTTGGCTTGATATATATGATGAACAAGTATTAAATCCAGCTCCTACTATCATTAAAAATACACTTGTTTTTAATATATTAGGATCGAATATAACTTCATCCGCACCTAAGAATTTACCATTTTTTAAAGTTTCAAATACTGCTCCAGCTCCACCATCTATACTATTTAATAGATATATTAAGGCAAAAGTAACTCCTACTAAAAGTACACTTCCTTGTATGAAATCTGTCCATAAAACAGATTTCAATCCACCTGTATATGAATAAATAATTGCTATAACACCCATTACTATTATTAGTATATTTACATTTATACCTGTTAAACTAGCAAGAACCATTGATGGTAAATACATTATTATTGACATTCTACCTATTTGATAAACTATAAACATTAATGCCCCAAGAACTCTAAGACCTTTACTATCAAATCTTAATTCTAAGTAATGATAAGCTGTATCTATATTTAATTTACTATAGATTGGTAAGAAAAATTTAATTGTCAAAGGTATTGCTATTAACATCCCAAGTTGTGCAAACCACATTATCCAAGTTCCACCATAAGAGTTTCCAGCTAGTGATAAAAATGATATTGGGCTTAATAGCGTTGCAAATATTGATACACTTGTTACCCACCAAGGAATTGTTCCATCACCTTTGAAGAATTCTTTTCCTTGCATATCTTTTTTAGAAAAATGTAAACCTGCAAATAATACTGCTGCTAAATATGCTACTAATATAATAAAATCAATTGTAGTGAACCCCATATTTTTTTCCTCCCCAAATTTTTATAATACATGTACAGGGAAAAGTACTTTTTATACCCTTCCCTTAATTTTAACTAAGCATTTATTAGTACTTTTTCATTTAAATATTTATCAAATATATTTTTAGCTTCTTTTACTTGAGCCTCTGTAGTTAAAGCCATTGGTTTACGGCAGTATCCTGCATCAACGCCGTTTAGTTTTAATAATTCTTTTAATGTTGCATATAATCCATTTGAAAGAATAGCACTTATTAAATCATTAGTTATATGTTGTATTTCTCTAGCTTCTTCAATCTTACCGTCTCTTGCTAAGTCAAATATTTGTCTAGCTCTTATACCATTTACATTAAAAGTAGATCCTATAGCACCATCAACACCAAGTACAGTTGCTGGTAACATCATTTCATCAAACCCTGCATATATTAAGTGATTTGGATATGCTTTTCTTAATCTTTCTAATAAGTAGAAGTCTGCTGCTGTAAATTTAACACCTATAATTTTTTCATTTTCAAATAATTCGCCAAATTGTTCCACAGTCATATCTACACCTGTTAAGAAAGGTATTGAATATATTATTAATCTATTATTTACACTGTTGATTATTGTATTGTAGTAATCTTTTATTTCATTAAACGAGAATTTATAATAAAATGGTGTAACTGCTGATATGGCATCATATCCTAAAGCTGTAGCAAATTTAGCTAATTCTACTGATTCATAAACATTTATAGAACCAACTTGAGCTATTAATTTTATTTGATCTTTTGCTTCATCTTTTACTATTTTAAATATTCTTTTCTTTTCTTCAGTTGAAATCATGAAGTTTTCCCCTGTACTTCCACCTACATATAAACCATCAACTTTCATGTTATCTATATTGTGTCTTATTATTTCTCTTAATCCTTTTTCATTTATACTTCCATCTTCATTGTAAGAAACTAAAAGTGCACTAAATATTCCTCTCATATCTGCATTATTCATCATAATATTATTCTCCCTTTTGTATAATTATTTTAATTTTTTAATTTATTATCTTAAATCATCTAAAGCATTTGCAAATTTTTTCGTAATATTTTGTGGTCTCGTTATCATAGAACCTACTACAACACTGTAACTACCTAATTCTAAAACTCTTTTAGCTTTTTGTGGTGTATCAATATTACCTTCTGCTATTACCTTATTAGATACTTTTGATATAATATCTCTTAAAATTTCAAAATCGTTTTCCTCAATCTTAAAATTTTTACTTTGTTTTGTATATCCAACTAAAGTTGTCCCTATAAAATCAAATCCTAACTTATCTGCATGTACAGCCTCTTCTACAGTAGAGCAGTCTGCCATAAGTTTTTGATTTGGATATTTTTTTCTTATTTCATGGTAAAATTCATCCAATGTTACACCATTTGGTCTTAAAGAACTTGTTGCGTCTATGGCTATTACCTCTGGTTTAACTTCCATAAGCTCATCAATTTCTTTCATTGTTGGAGTTATGTACACATCACAATTTTCGTAATCTCTTTTTACTATTCCTATTATAGGAAGATCCACATTTTTCTGTATTTCTTCAATATCTTCTTTGCTTAGGTTAATAAATTTACCGGTAAATAGTATTTCTGATAGTTTAAGAGCTTTTTGTAATTCTTCTTCGCCGTGTAAATCTCTTACAAATTCCGAAGCTAAAGTTTTTTGGGCTAATCTTAGATGAGGTTCACGATTATGTTTTATCATAATGTCTTTTATTTCATCTGTTACATTTTTTATCTGACTTAGATATCTTACATCGATTATCTTTTCATAATTTATCTCAAAAGATGTTATATAGTAAATCTTATATTTATAGTCTTTTATCTTTATCCAAAATACTATATCCCTGTTTAAATTTAAAAGATGTTTTTGTTTTTTTACAATAGCTGAAAATAAATCGATTTCTTCTTTTATTTTTGCTGCTTCTTCAAATTTCAGATTTTGAATTTTTATATTCATCTCTTCATTTAATTTCTCTATTACAAAATTACTTTTTCCATTTAAATTGTCTTTTATATTTTTTACTATATCTAATCTTTTATCATTTTCTATATTTCCCCTACATACTCCTATACACTTATTTAAATCATAGCGTATACATTTATTTTGTTTTTTACATATTGGAAGTTTGTATATTTTTATAATTATTTCTTTTATAGTTTCAAGCTTTTTTTTAAATGAATACGGTCCAAAATAAATTCCGTCATCTTCTATTTCACTTTTTATTTTAATTATATTGTGATCTTTTTCATCTAAACATATATATTTGTATTTATCGTAATTTTTGAGAAGTGTGTTGTACATAGGTTTTAATTTGTGTATATTTTTACATTCTAAAAAAAGTGCATCAAACTCTGTATCTGTTTTTATAATCTCTATATGAGAAATATTTTTTATCATTATCTCAATTTTATTAGAGCGATCTCTTGAATTTAGAAAATAGCTTTTTATTCTCTTGTTTAGATTTTTTGATTTTCCAATATACAACAGCCTATTGTCTTTATCTTTCATAAAATATACTCCTGATGACTGAGGTATATTTTTTAGTTCGTCTAATTTATAAGTAAATTTTTCATAATCAATTTCCATTTATAAATTTTTATCTTCACTTTCTATAATTTTAGGTTTTGGCTTTTTCTCAGATATTATTGCAGATAATAAAATTATAACTCCACCTATAAGTTGATATATCGAAAAAGGTTCTCTAAGCAAAAATATGCTAAATATTACAGATGATACGGGGTCTATATAACCTAAAATAGCTACAGACTGCGCTTTTAAGTCTTTCATAGCTGAAAAATATAGACAATACGCTATTCCTGTATGTGCTATTCCTAATACAAGTATTAAGATTATCGATTTTATAGAATTAAATACAATTTTATCTCTGTATATAACCCAAGGCAAAAGCACCATAGATGCCATAAAAATCTGTATAAATGTCTTTTTGTAGTCGTCTACGTTTTTTATAAACTTATTTAATATAATTACACTCGCATATAAACATGCCGCAATAAATGCATTTATTATGCCTGAAGTTAAGTCTATATTCACATTAGATGTGTTGGTTTTAACGATTAATATAAGCCCACACATAGCGCATATTACAGCTACAACCTTTTTTGATGTTAATTTTTCTTTTAAAAATATAGGTGATACAAATATGACGATAACTGGGGCCAAATAATATACAATAGTTGCATTTGCAACTGTTATATAGTTATATGAATTAAATAAAAATACCCAGTTAAATCCTATCGCCATGCCTGATATTATAAGTACTATTATGCTTTTTTTTATCTTTCTTTTTATATTCATTTTTTGAAGTTTCTAAATAAATATCTTCATCTGATTTTTTCTTACTTCTCATTTTAATTAGTAAAACAATACCAAGAAATATACTTCCTATTATTCCCCTAAAAAAAGATATCTCTACAGATTCTAAAGAAATATTTTTTACAAATACTCCGAGGCTCCCCCAAAGTAACATAGCAATTAATACTTTTATTGTCGCCTTATTCATAATATTCCCCCTTAATATAGACTTATTTATTATAACCATTTATTAATTATCTCTTCTAAATCACAGTGCATATACTCTTTTACTTCACTCCCCTTTACAGAGTAAGAAGTTCCTTTTGAGCAAAATATTGAATTTGATGTAAAATCTTCATCAGCATCTTTATTGTAATTTTTTAATTCTATTATTTCGTCTTGATTGTGGCAATTGTCATATCCATCGTAGTTTAGTGAAATTCTTCCGCTTCCCTTTGTAAAAGAAATAAGTTCTAATTGGTAGTCCATAAAAGTAGAAACTGGTCCTCTTCCGCTTATTATTGATTTATTGTTTATATTTTTTATTTCGAAAGTTCCATTTAATCTTTGAATATCAGATATAACCCTTCCAAAGTAATTATCATCTACTTCTATTTCAAAATTATAAAAAGGCTCTAGTATTATACTTTCACATTGCTCAATCCCCTGTCTTATAGCTCTATAAGTTGCCTGCCTAAAATCGCCACCGCTTGTATGTTTTTTATGGTCTCTTCCATCTATTAAAGTTATTTTTAAGTCGTCTAAATCAAACCCACATAATACTCCATGGTGTTTTCTTTCAAGTACATGTGTTTTTACTAGATTTTGTGAGCCTATATCTAAGTTGTCTACATGGGACTTGCTTTCAAATATTATCCCACTTCCTCTGTCATTTGGCTCTATTTTTAGGTGAACTTCTGCATAGTGTTTTAGTGGCTCGTAATGTCCACTTCCTATACAAGGTGTTTTTATACTTTCTTTATATAAAATTTCACATTTTCCAAAATCAACTTCAATATCAAATCTATTTAATATAAATTCTTTTAGTATTTCTAATTGAACTTTTCCCATTATACTTATGCTTATTTCTTTTAATTTTTCACTATAAACTACGTTTAAACTCGGCTCTTCAGCTTCTAAAATCTTAAATATGTCTAATACATCTTTTATATTTAGATTCTCATCAAATACTACCTTTGTTCTAAGAGTTGGAATTATAGTGTCTTTTCTAGTTTGTTTTAAAAAATCTATATTGTCATTTGATTTTAAAGTTATATACTGACCTATTTCAAGGTTTGTAGGTCCTATTATGGCTCCTATTTGGCCCGCTGATATATTATTATTTATCTGCTTTTTTTCTCCATTTTTTATAAATATAGAGTTTACTTTTTCTTCTAGTATTTTATCTTTATAAAAATATTTTATCTCGTCTTTTACATTTAAGCTTCCACTTAAAACCTTTATTTACACTTCTTTATTTTTATCTTCGTATTTTATATTACATACCTTTGCTAAAAATTTTTCATCTTCGTTGTAAGAAGTCGTAGTAAGGTAGTCAAATGCTTTTATAAAGCTTTCAATTCCTATATCATTTAATGCTGAACCTCTAAATATTGGATATATATTACAAGATTTTATTTGTTTTATTAGATTTTTATTCCAAAGCTCTCTATTGTATCCAGAGTCAAAATATATATCCATTAGATTTTCATCTCTTTCTGCTATAAAATCTATAACATCTTCACTAAAATCTTCATTTTTAAATTCATCTGTTAAATCAATTATATTTTCATCTAATTTTTGCTTTATATCTTCTAAAACTTCTTCTAAAAAATAGTTTTCGCTGTCTATTTTATTTATAAAAATAAAAGTAGGTATGTTTTTCTTTTTAAGTAATTTAAAAACTGTAGATGTATGTGACTGCACTTTTTGCACACCACTAACTACAAGTATAGCATAATCTAAAAAGTCTAGACTTCTCTCCATCTGACCACTAAAATCGATATGACCTGGAGTATCTACAAGAAAATATTCATTTTCATTATAAAAAAATCTAGCAATTTTAGAAAATACCGTTATGCCCCTTTTTCTTTCGATTTCATAATTATCTAAAAAAGTATTTTTATGATCTACCCTACCTCTGTTTCTTATCGCCTTTGTATGATATAAAATTTGCTCTGATAAAGATGTCTTTCCTGCATCGACGTGCGCTAGTATTCCGATTGTTTTAATCATTTTATACCTCTTTCTTTAATAAACTTATAATAATACTTTTTTTAGTAAATAATACTTAAAACTATATTATCACACAAAGGAGGTCTTTTGATGATTAATTTAAATTTAAATATAGTATCTACCTTGATTTTGTCCATTATATTATATTTATTTGCAAATTTTATCAAAGATAAATTAAAGATTTTTAATACACTTTGTATCCCGACACCTGTTATAGGAGGTCTATTTTTTTCTATACTGATTTTCTTTTTAAAAAAATTTAATCTACTGGAGATAACTATGGATACGTCGCTTATGCCTTATTTTCTTTCTGCATTTTTCATAAGTATTGGTTTTTGTATAAATATATTTAGTGCAAAGGGCGGCGGAAAATTATTATTTCTATATTGGCTTTTATGTGCATTTTTAGGACTTTGTCAAAATCTAATAGCATTTTTTTTATCTAAGTTTTTACATATTACACCTCTGCTTGGCTTTATGTGTGGCGCTGTATCTATGGAAGGTGGACATGGATATTCGCTGGCATTTGGAACTACTATAGAGAGTATCGGCATAGAAAACGCCGTAGCAATAGGAATTGCCGCTGCTACATTAGGTCTTATAAGCGGAGGATTACTAGGTGGCCCTGTTGGAAAAGCTTTAATACAAAAATACAATCTAAAGCCACTTACAAGAAGTAGTAATTTATCTAATATTTCTAAGACTAAAAATAATATACCTAAAAATAAAGCAAATTTGACTCCTATGATCTTTTTAGAAAATGTCTTAATGTTGCTTTTGATTATGAATATATCGTTTTTTATATCGAACATAATAAATTTAAAAACAAATATCTTAATTCCAAATATAGTAATAGGTATGCTTTTATCTGTAATAATTTCAAATATAAATATCAAAGTTAAGTTTTTTGATTTTTATCAGGATTTATTTGAATTTGTGCAAAATGTAGCATTAGATGTGTTTTTAACTATGGCGCTTATGAGTATAGATTTATATGCATTATCTAGCTTATTAGGTCCAATAGTATGCATAGTTCTTTTCCAAGTTTTATTTGTACTTGTTTATGGAGTATTTGTATGCTTTAGAGTCTTAGGTAAAAATTATGACGCTGCCATTATGGTAAGCGGTCTTATTGGACACACATTAGGCGCTACACCTAATGCACTTGCAAATATGTCGACACTTACAAACAAATACGGCAAAAGTGAAACTGCATTTTTAGTAGTGCCTATGGTAGGTGCATTTTTACTTGATGCATTTTCAATGCCTTGCATATTGTTTTTTATAAATTTTCTAAAATAAATACATAAAGCTGTATTAAAAAACATAAATTTTATCATAATAAAAAATAAAGAAATCTTTATTTTAATTTTTTATATAGATTTCTTTAATAATATTTACGTAAATTATACTTATCCACAATATAAAAGGAAGTTTATTTCCTATATATTATAAATAAAATTTATTAGAAAGTTGTGATATCTATGATGAAAAGTAATTTAAACTGTATAGTATCTAGCTGTGCATACAATCACGACGGATATTGTTATGCATCTCATATAAAAGTAAGCGGTTACGATGCTACAGATTTTAAAGATACAAATTGCGACACGTATGTAAAAGGCTCATTTGAGTCTTTAAGTTCAAAACAAGACGACAGTATCACAAATAGCCAAAATATTAGTTGCTCTGCTAAAAACTGTACATATAACTTTTATGGAGGTTGTAATGCAGCCCATGTTTTAATATCTAAAGAAAACGGAAATTGCGATACTTTTAGAGTCAAAAACTAATAAAAGGAATCTCAGGCGAGATTCCTTTTTTATTTATATTATTTCTTGTTTCATTACTGGATTTTTTGATTGATATTTTTGCATTTCATCAATCATTTTTTCTTTTATAGTTTTTGCAAGTTCCACAGTTTTAAGTCGTGGATTTTCTAAATGTTCATATATAGGATCTAAAAATTCAACTTCTACATCTTTAGAATTTATCTTTCCTATTGGTTCATATCCTTCATATGTATTTAGAGAGTTTTTTATTACCATAGGAACTATTGGACATTTTGCTTTATATGCAATTTTTAAGGCACCTGCCTTAAAGTCAGATACTAAAGATTTAGGGTCTTTTACCCAAGTTAAATCTCCTTCTGGAAAGATAGCCATACTTTGACCTTCTTTTATATTTTCTGCACATTTATTAATGCTTTTTATACCTTCTCTATTATTTTCTCTGTTAATGTATACAGATTTTGTAATATCTATCCAATGTTTTACAATTGGGATATTTCTCCAAGTAGGGACATCTGCAATTACTACACCAACTGGTTTTGGTATACTAGATATAAGTATAAAACTATCAAGCATACTAGAGTGATTAATTACAAATAGTACGGGTTCTTTTGGAACTCTTTCCTTACCTAAAATATTTAGCTTAATATTTACTAAATCCAGAGATTTAGTAGCTTGACTTTGTAAAAACTCGAATTTTTCCTCATTAGAGTATTTTTGCGGACTTTTAGTGAATTTTCTAACAAGTGGCAAAGAGGAAATAAACCCTATAATCTGAAATATTGCGAACTTCAAATAATTAAACACTTCTCACAGCTCCTCATCTTATATATTTTTCCAATAAATCATTGTATCACAAAACTACTACTTTCGTAAATATTTTTACTAATTACAAAAAGTTTATTCTAATTTTTTTTTTAATATATAAACTTTATAAAGGGGGTTTTGTATATGGATGATAGAATACTTATAATAAATATTAATACTTTCACAGGAGAATACATAAATTTAAATTTACCTGTTGAATTTGTAAAAAGACTGATAAACAATAATTGCTTTGATTTTTTCTATTATAGAGAAGATGCTATAGACTGCGAAAAGTTTCTTAAACTTGTAAAAGATGCCTTTAATTACGAGTTGACAGGTTATATAGGCGAAATTAAAACTGTAGACAACAACCATATTGAGCTTATGATAGAGTAGATTTTTACTCATATACGATTTATATGGGATTTTCTGGGTATATATTAGGTATAGAGTATTGATTTTATATATTATGCCAGGAGGTCATTATGGATAGATTATTAGAATTAATAAATAGAAAGTTTTTAAAAGACAGTGAGTTTTTAGAATTAGAAGATAATGAAAATGTAATTTCATGTGAATATTATAGACCACATAATGCTCATTACAAGGAATTTTTAGTTACTATAAATAATAACGGCAAAATTGAAGAACATATTGTTTGCTATAAAGCAATGTAGATTAAATTATAAAAGGGATAAGTGTAAATCAAATTTACAATTATCCCTTTTTATTTTCACTTAATTTTATTGAGCTTTTGCTGTAACTTTATTTTGAGCATCTTTTGGGAAGTTTTTCTTAAAGAATATAACAAACATAGTAGTTGTTGTTAAACAAGCAATTATATCTGCTATTGGCTCTGCAAGTAATACAGCTGTAAGTCCGTCACTTATAAACATTGGTAGTATAAATATTAGCGGAACTAATAGTATCATCTTTCTAAGTAAAGCTAAGAATAAAGATATTTTAGCTTGACCTAATGATAAGAAAGTTTGTTGGCATGATAATTGCATACCGAATATTCCCATTCCAGCAAAGTATATTCTCATACTCCATGAAGTCATCTCTACAAGAGCTATATCGCCACTAAATATTTTTACAAAGAATTCAGGGAATATCATAAGTAGTGAAACTGCACACATTGTAAAAGTTAAACTAGAGATAAATAGTAATTTAAATGCTTGTTTAACTCTGTCGTATCTTTGTGCACCATAATTATAACTTAATATAGGTTGAGCACCTTGTGTAAGACCTGTCATAGGTAACATTATCATCTGCATCATACTACTCATTATAGTCATAGCACTTACTGCTATATCACCGCCGTATTTAAGTAGCTGATTGTTTAAACTTATTAAAACTATACTTTCTGTAGATTGCATTATAAATGGTGCAATACCTAAAGCCAATGTTGCTAATACTACATCTTTTTTTAGTTTTAGATGTTCTTTTCTTATTTTTAATAATGTTTTATTTCCAAATAAGAATTTAAGTACAAACATAGCAGATACAAATTGTGAAATTATAGTCGCAAGAGCTGCACCTTTTACACCTAGATTTAATCCAAATATAAATATTGGATCTAGTATTATATTAAGACCTGCCCCTATTGCAACTGTTATCATCCCTATTTTTGTAAACCCTTGAGTATTTATGTATGGATTCATTCCCACAGCTATTTGAACAAATACTGTTCCTATAAGATATATAGATAAATAATCGATAGCATATTGTGCTGTATTTGAACTTCCTCCAAATGCCATTACAATTTGTTCTTTAAATATAAAGAATACTGTTGTTAAAATTAAACCAATTATAATAATTAGTGAGAAGCTGTTTCCTAAAATCTCTTCTGCACCTTCTTTGTCTTTTTGCCCCATTTTTATAGCAACTCGTGGACTTCCGCCAAATCCCACAAGTGAACTAAATGCTGTTACTAAAAGTACTATCGGAGTTACTATACCAATTCCTGCCATAGCTAAATCTCCACTTGGCATTCTACCAATAAAGATTCTATCTACCATATTATAAAGTAAATTCACTATTTGAGCTATTATAGATGGAACTGCCAAAGTAACTAAAAGTTTTCCAATACTCCCATTTTCTAAGTCTGCATTTTTTTTCTTACTCATCTCAATCTCCTTTTTATTAATACATTTTTTGCAATAAGAAAATTATACCATATCATTTGTAAATAAAAAAACTTTTTTATTT
>OLPU01001820.1_pt1 | contig 15154 bp, 14 predicted proteins | sample 1673111 | NCBI WGS metagenome assembly OLPU01 (sample SAMEA3136755, study PRJEB25190) | human gut metagenome | reverse complement strand
CTGTACAATGCCACCGTCGTTTACCACGAAAATCTGGTCGGCATGACATACCGTTTTCAGCCGGTGTGCAATCATGATGATCGTCTTATCTCTGGTCAGCTCCTCGATTGCCCGCTGTAAGCGTTCTTCGTTCTCCGGATCGACATTCGCCGTCGCCTCGTCCAAAATGACGATCGGCGCATCCTTAAGCATCGCGCGAGCGATCGAGATCCGCTGGCGCTCGCCACCGGAAAGCGTCGCGCCGCCTTCACCAATGACAGTCTGATAGCCATCTGGAAGTTCCGCGATAAAATCGTTACAGCAAGCGGCCTTTGCCGCTGCCACCACCTCCTCGTGCGTCGCCTGCGGCTTGCCGAATTTGATGTTGTTTTCAATCGTATCATTGAAGAGATAAACATTTTGGAACACCATGCTGATATTCGCCATCAGACTGTCCAGCGCATAATCACGCACATCGATGCCACCTACTCTGACAGTGCCCTGGTCCACATCCCAGAACCGCGCCATCAAACTGGTCAGCGTCGTTTTTCCAGAGCCAGACGGGCCAACGATGGCCGTTGTCGTGCGCTCAGGAATCGTAAAACTCACATCGTCAATGATCCTGCGCGCTCCGTACGAAAAGCTCACATGATCAAATTTAATGTCGAATGTTTTCGGGGTCTGCACAGAACCGCCTGCGTCCATTTTCGGCGCCCGATCAATCGCTTCAACTCGATCGATAGAGGCATCGATCATCGGCAGCATGAAAAACATCTCTCCGGCAGATTCCAGCTCGCTGTAAACCAGAAACGCAGAGATCACCATCATTAAACAAGTAAACAGCGACATGCTCCCCATCAGAAAAAGCCACACCGAAAGCAGAATCGCCACCATAGAAGTCGCACGCAGCACAATCTGTTCCAGCACATTGTATGGAATGCGCTTGCGCTCCAGTTTGAAATTTCGGCGCTCTGTCTCAATGATCGTATCGTTCAGCGTCTGTTTCGCAGCGCGCTCGCCGTGAAATGCGCGCACCACGCTCATGCCCTGGATATATTCCAGCACAGCATCCACCAGTTTGGTCTGCGCAGCGAGACGCCCCGGTGAAAGCTGCCGCGATTTTTTCAACAGGCGCGCATTGACCAACAAAAACAGCAACATGCCCAAAAGAAACACCGCGCCGATCCGCCAATCGAAAAAGAAAATCGCCAGTGAAAAGATCGCCGTCCGGATCATGCCGACCATCGTCCGCGCGATCACCGCAAACGACATGCTCTCCAGATCATCCATTGTCGACGTAGCCGCCGCTGTCAGGCTGCCCAGGCTCTGCGCGTTGAAGTAGCCCATTGGCATATACTTCATACGCTCGCCAATGTGAATCCGTTTTTCTGCGCACATCTGATAATTGGCATGGCCCTCGCTGTTGTGCGCCAGATACCAGAATAATGCTGCGCCCGCAACACTGACCGCCATGATACCAAAAGCCAATGCGGCTGTCGCTCCGGACATTTCATTTTCTACCAACGCACGAAAAACCACCAACAGCGCAAAAAATTGAAACGCTTCAAAAATGCTCCGAACAAATTCAAACGCCATGCCTTTATACCAGGTGCTTTTTTGTGCACCGGCGAAATGGAAAAATCTTTTGTACGCATCAAACATGGCGCTCACCTCCTTCTGCACAAGCCACACCTCGCGAGCGCGTATGCGCTGCCCACATCTGCGCATACAGCGGACAGCACTGCACAAGCTCCGCATGTTTGCCAACTGCCACAATTCGCCCGTCATCCACCACAGCGATCTGATCCGCTTCTGTGATCGTACTCAGCCGATGCGCAATGACGATGAGCGTCTTCCCACGCGTCAAACGGCCGATGGACTCCTGTAGGATCGCTTCATTTTCCGGATCGGTATAAGAGGTTGCTTCATCCAAAATCACGATCGGCGCATTTTTCATCATCGCTCGCGCGATCGCCACACGTTGACGTTCGCCACCGGAGAGATGTCCGCCTGCGCCGCCAACGATCGTGTCATAACCATGTGTCAGGCTCATGATGAAATCGTGACATCCCGCTGCTTTGGCGACGGCCTCCACGTCTTCATCTGTCGCCTCCGGTCGTCCCATACGAATGTTCTCCCGCACAGAAACGTTAAACAAAAAATTATCCTGCGACACATAGCCGATCAGATCCATCACCTGTTCCGGCGGCAACGTTTTCACATCGATGCCGCCAATCGTAATGCGCCCGCTGCTCACATCCCAGTAAGAAGCAATGAGCTTGACAATGGTCGATTTTCCGGAACCCGATGGACCTACGAGCGCCGTCCGCGTGCTCGCTTTGATATCGAGACTGACGCCGTTCAACACCTGCACGTCTTTGTAAGCAAAATATACATCCTGCAGAGAAATATCGTGCCCTTCCAACTTTTTCTGCGCCTTTGGGCGATCGAGCTCCGGTTCTTCGAGCACCGCCGCGATCTCTCCCGTAATGGTGGCGATCTTTGAAAAATCGTCGGTCAGGAAAATGGCAGCGACCAACGGCCCGATGATGCCGAGTGAAAGGATCGCGATGGTAATAAAATCCGACGCTGAAAGGCTGCCATTCTGATAGAGCAGACACCCCACAGGAAGCACAGCGATCAGAACAGCCGGCCAGAGTGTCATCATCAACGCAGAATAGCCTTGCGTCGATTTCATCCACTCCAGCATGAGCCGCGTGTTCTGTCGGACAGCGTCGGTGAATTTTTCATAGGACGCCGCACTCTGATTGAACGCTTTAATCACCTCGATGCCACCCACGTATTCCACGGTGGTAGCGTTCATATGTTTGTTTGCCTGCATGACTGCGGCATATTTTTTTGGATATTCCTTCATCTGTGCCATGTAGCAAAGCATCCCAAGCGGAATCGTCGCGAGCGATGCCAGCGCCATGCGCCAGTCCAACACAAACAGATAGACGACAAGCGCCTCAGGCACCAACAAATTCGCTGTCATCTCCGGAATGATGTGAGCCAGTGGCACCTCCATCTGCTCAATGCGTTCCACCATCGTCGTTTTCAATCTACCGGAAGGCGTGGCCGTCAAATATCCCATCGGAACACGCGTCAGTTTTTCAGCAATGGTCCGCCGCATTTCTGACAAAACGCGAAACGTCGCTTCATGGGAGCATCTCGTAGAAAGTCCATGAAAAACCGACCGAGCAAAATAAGCGATCAGACCGATTAGCCCCCACTGTAAATACACAGAAAAATCCATTTCACCACTGATAAGCAGATTCACAATCTCTGCCACTGCAAAATACGGCACCAATCCGCTCGCCACACTGATGAAGGCGAGCACTACAGAAAGCGCAAATCCGCTTCTATGTGGCCGGATGAATGTCATCAAGCGCACTTTACCACGCCGCTCTTCCATAAAATCGCTCCCTTCAAAAAATTTTCTGCACAAAATAAAATGCCGATGACCGTGAGGAAAATCCTCGTGATCATCGGCTCTGCGTCTCAGCGTCTGGCTCTACAATAATAATCTGTTTTCTGTTAACATCGACGAGATGCTCCCGCCTACATTTCGGACAAAACAGTGGAAAATGTTTCAGCACCGTATCTGCATGGATTTTCGTGCGCGTCTTATTTCCACACGTCGGACAATGAATCCATCCGCTGTCGTCCACCCATCCATTCACACAACCTCACCTCCGTCCGCTGAAAAAATCGTCTGCCAGCCAGCGCTGTAGAAGCGCCGCATTCTGCGAATATGCTCCACCGCTTCGCTTTTTGGCATATCATGAACAATTACTTCGAACATGCCGGTGTAAAATGCGCTGGACAAAAGATGATTCAGATCCGGCGTGAGCCGTCCACTCGTCAACGCATCATTGTGCGACACTGCGATGTAATTCGTCGTGCAGGTGGTGTCCAATTCCACAACACGATGAATAAATTCCTGATACACGCACGTCTCTCCGCTGGTGAAAAGCAGCTTGAAAGCATCGAAGTGATCATAGAGGTAATCAATAATCGCCGGAAAGCCGTCGTTGGCATAATCAAACATCTGCACCGTCTGCTCGCCTGCGGAAAGCGCGCTGAATCCTGACAAAGCTTTTTCCAAAAGTTCGCAGAAACCATTCGCTGCCGGCTCAACGAGTGCGCGATATAAGCTTTCTTTGTCAGGATAGCGGATGTAGATCGCGCCTTTTGTGTAGCCAGCTTTTTCAGCGATGGCGCGCAAGGACGCCCCATCGTAACCCCTGACCAAAAATTCTTCCTGAGCGCAGGCCAGCAATTTTTCCGTCGCACCCTCGATCCGTTTCGCCATCATTCACCTCTTAAAATTAATTCCATCGGTATTAATTCTTACGGTATCAATATACCATTGCTTACCAAAGTTGTCAACAGCTTATTTCCAAGGGGGGCAACGAACTCTTTGTGTCTTAAGGTATCCATCTTCTTTTCAACACTATACACATATCCTGCATGAAAATGCAGATGAACCGGAAACATAGAGAATTGTGCGACTATGGGCCGCTTGCACGAAATTATCCGCCGCAAATCTTGACAACCGGCAAAGGTTCTATTAAGCTACTAGTATAATTATTCAAGGAGGCAAAAACATGTCCAAAAAAACCGTTCCTTTTACCAAAGAAGAAATGGAAAAGATCACCGAAACCTATCCAACCCCATTTCACATCTACGATAAAAAAGCCATCGTCGACAACATCCACCGCCTGCAGAACGCATTCAGCTGGGCGCCAGAATTCAAAGAGTACTTCGCTGTCAAAGCCACACCAAACCCAAGCCTGTTGAAGATCTTCAAGGAAGAAGGCCTTGGCGCCGACTGCAGCTCTCTGCCAGAGCTCATCCTCTCTGAGCAGGTCGGCATGACCGGCGAAGACATCATGTTCTCCTCGAACAACACCCCAATGGCAGAATATGACTACGCCATCAAACTCGGCGCCATCCTCAACCTCGACGATATCAGCCACATCGAATACGTCGAGCGCAAGCACCAGCTGCCAAAAACCATCTGCTTCCGCTACAACCCTGGCCCACTGCGCGACGGCAACGAGCTCATCGGCAAGCCAGAAGAAGCGAAATACGGCCTCACCAAGGACCAGATCATCGAAGCCTACGCCATCTGCAAAGAAAAAGGCTGCGAAAAATTCGGTCTCCACACCATGGTCGTTTCCAACGAGCTCAACCCAGAATATTTCGCTGAAACCGCCAAGATGATGTTCGATCTCATCGTCGAAGTATATGAAAAAACCGGCGTGCGCATTTCCTTCGTCGATCTCGGCGGCGGCATCGGCATCCCATATCGCCCAGAACAGGAACCAATGGATCTCGAATACGTTTCCAGCCTGATCAAGAAAATGTACGACGAGATCATCGTGCCAGCCGGCCTCGATCCGCTCAAGATCATGCTCGAATGCGGCCGCATGGTGACCGGCCCTTACGGCTACCTCGTCACCCGCGCCATCCACCACAAGGACACCTACCGCAACTACATCGGCGTTGACGCCTCCATGGCCAACCTCATGCGCCCAGGTATGTACGGCGCTTACCACCACATCACCGTTCTCGGCAAGGAAGACGCGCCACACGATCACGTTTACGACGTCGTCGGTAGCCTCTGCGAAAACTGCGACAAATTCGCCATCCAGCGCGAACTGCCAGCGATCGAAGAAGGCGACCTCCTCGTCATCCACGACGCCGGCGCCCATGGCCATTCCATGGGCTTCAACTACAACGGCAAGCTCCGCAGCGCCGAGCTCCTGCTGAACGAAGACCACAGCGTCACTCTCATCCGCCGCGCCGAAACCGTCGACGATCTTTTTGCAACGCTGAAATTCTAATCGCATAACGAAAAACGGCTGAACGCATTCCGCGCTCAGCCGTTTTTTACAGCATCGGGGTCATATACAGCGGCAAATAGACAATGCCATCCTCTTCTTTAAAATCGTTTGGATGGATGACATAAGGAATGTGTGTCTGCTCCTTATATTTGGTGACAAATTTACGCAGCGAAGTCAACGTGTAGCGCGTGCTGGATTTTACCTCGATCGGTGAAATATTGTGCCGATTGCTGATCTTATCTTTTGCGATCAAAAAATCGATCTCCATGCGCGCGTTTTTATCTTCGCGGGATGGGTTTGAATAAAAGTACAGCTTGTGGCCACTGGCAACCAGCATTTGTGCCACCACATTTTCAACGATCATCCCCATGTTGACTTCCAGCTTATCAAACAGGATCTTTTTATAAATTTCCTCGCTGACAATGCCATTTTCATCAAAAGCGTGGCTGATCAACAAGCCTGTATCAGCCATGTAGCATTTCAGCGTCAGGCGATCCATATTTAATTTCAGCCCAATATTTGGCGCCGTTGAATTGTAACAAGTATTAACGATCATGGCATCATCCAGCCAAAACAGCGCATCCTCATAGTCGCGCATGCGCGCATTTTTTTCTAAATCAGCCAGTTTGAATTTGCGCTCATGTTTTTGCAGCTGCGCCGGTATTTCATCAAACACTCTGGCCACTTTGATCTCATAGCCCTGCGCATGCTTCATCATATCTGCACGATAGAGCGTCAAAATATCGCGCTTGACCCTATCCACCTCATCAAAATCGCGTGATTCAACAAATTCCTTCACAGCCTGCGGCATCCCGCCAACGATAAGATATTGCCTGAAAAGATCCATTGCTTTCCGGTGGAGCGCCGGCCCCAACGGCTGCTTTTTTTCGAAACGCTCCTTGATAAATGGCATGAGCATATCGTCGCCCAGTGCCCAAAGAAATTCTTCAAAATCCATCGGATACAGATTTACGTGATGTTCTTCCGATGGGATCAGCGCATCTTGCACATTTTTCTTGATCGACATGAGCGACCCAGTTTCAATATAGTCGTATCTTCCATCGGCAACCAGATATTTGATCGCACCGCGTGCACGTGGAAATTCCTGCACCTCGTCAAAAATGATCAACGTTTCTCGCGGATAAAGCTTCACCTGATAATAATTCGACAAGAACAGAAAAAACGTATCCAGATCATGCAGATAATTTTCAAAAAGGTCCTTCACATCCTGGCTGGCAGTAAAAAAATCGATGAGAATATACGATCTGTATTCTTTTTTTGCGAACGCCTCAACAATATAGCTCTTGCCTACGCGCCGCGCCCCATCAATCAATAGCGCCGTTTTTCCTGCGCGCCGCTCCTTCCAATCCAACAGCGTCGTATAAATTTTTCGCTTCATCATTGCCGCCTCCCTATGCGCTGAAAATCCTGTTTTGTACAACTTTATCACGAATTCAAGGATAACGCAATGCCAATTTCACACGTTTTCAAGATTATTTCCATTTACATTTTACACGTTTTCAAGAATAACAGCGTAGGCTTAACAAAATCTTGTCGCCCTCTGTGCGTTATGATATGATGACAAAAACACGAAAGGATGACCCACCATGAGCATTCTCACCCAGGCCAGCAACAAATCGCTGTGGCGCGGCCTTGAATATTACGAGCAGGGAAAAGTCACGCGCGCAGAAATCGCAGACGAAAACACCGTCACCGGCGAGGTTTCCGGCTCCGACGGCACCCTTTACCACATCACGCTGAACCTCGCCAAGCCAAAACTTTCCACTTGCGACTGTCCCCTCGCCAGCGGCCGTCAGATCGTCTGCAAACACAAGGTCGCCCTCTATTTCGCTGCATTTCCTGACGAAGCTGCGGCCTTCATCGCCGAAAACGGCGACATCGAAGACGAAATGGCCCGCCGCGAAGAAAAACGCCGCGCCGACATCCGCCGCTCTGCCAGCCGTCTCTCCAAGCGCGAAATGATCGACGTGCTAGAAGAATGCATCATCGAGCTGGAAAAACTCACCAATAGAAAATGGTTCTTTTGAAAAATAAGGCGACGCCCTCCTCACAAACGAGAAAGGCGTCGTCTTATTTTTTCTATAGCCCCTTCCGCGCGAAGCGTTTCACCGCAAGGACAAGCGCAAAGAGCGTCAGCGCAACGCTCACGGCAAGCGGCGTGACGAGCTCGCCTGGCGTGATCTCCCCGCTGATGAGCGCTGTGCCGGCGCCGAGCTGCAGCGGGTTCCAGCGTTCCAGCGCAGGCACGAGGTTTGCCAGCGAAAGGAGCGCCACGATCGCGCCCGTGAAAACGATGGCGGTGAACGTCTGCCGAAAGAGCACGCCGCCAAGAATCGTCAGCGCCAGATAAAACAGCCCAAGCGCCCAGAGCGCAGCGGCAGCGAGCGCGGTGTGCGAAAGCTGATTCTCTGGCCAGTAGTACGCAGTGTAGCCGTAAGTGAGGGCGTAACACAGCCAGTAGCACCCGCTCATAATGAGCGCGCTCACCGCATATTTCGCCAGGATCACCACACGCCGCGAAAGTCCCTTGGTGACCAGGAGCACAAGGGTGCCGCGACTGTATTCATTCGCCAGCGTACTGCCGAAGAGTATGATCACAACGCTCATGCCAAGGCTGGAAGCGTTTTTGAAAAACTGCGTCCAGGCGTCGAGAGCGACTGGCGCGACATTTAATGTAAAGCCATCGGCGAGAGCGGCCAGGAGCTCGGGTGTGTATTTCGCAAGCGGCGCATTGGTGATGCCAAAGATCAGAAATAGCGCCGCCAGTATCAGCAATCGGTGATTGTGGAGATTTTCCAGCCACTCTTTCTTGAAAAATGCGGCAAAGCCTTTCATGCGATCACCTCCAGGAAGAGATTTTCCAGTGTCGGCTCCAAAATTTCTACCTTCACCGGCGAAAGCCGCGTTTCTACGAACGCGCCGAAAAACGTGTACTGCACTGCGGCGATGTCGCGGCTTTCAATGATCATCGCCGTCCCCTCTTGTTTGCTGTTGGCCAGGAATGGCATCACAGCTGGTTGTACTGTGAACTGCGCCAGATCCTCCGCGTCGGCAAATTCCACGCGCAGCGCATTCTGCTCATGACGCGCTTTGAGCGCAGCAAGATCGCCGCTCACAGCGATCTTCCCCTCGTTCAACAGCGCCACGCGGTCGCAGATGCGCTCCACGTCCGAAAGGATGTGCGTCGAAAACAACACCGTCGTGCGCGCAGAGATCGTGCGCAAAATATCGAGCAGCTCCTTGCGGCCGAGAGGGTCGAGGGCGCTCGTCGGCTCATCGCAAATGAGCAGCTTCGGCTCACCCAAAAGCGCCTGCGCTACGCCGAGCCGCTGCTTCATGCCGCGGGAAAACCCGCCGATGCGCTTGCGCGCGTCGGAAAGTCCCACCAGTTCAAGCAGCTCTGCACTGCGCCGCGCACCCTCTGCTCGCGACAAGCCAAGGATCTCCCCGCAGAGCGCCAGATAGCGCGGCGCCGTCATGTAGTCGTAAAACTCCGGCACATCCGGCAGATAGCCGATGAAACGATTCGTTGCCGTCTCGCCAAAGCGCACCCGCTCACCGCAGACGGCGATCTCCCCAGCATCTGGGCGCAAAAGACCGAGCACCATCTTCATCGTCGTCGTTTTGCCCGAGCCATTGCGCCCGATAAATCCGAACACGCTCCCCTCCGGCACCACCAGATCAAGCCCATCGATCACCTGCTGCTTGCCGAAGCGTTTTGCCAGGCTGCGGATCTCCAGCACATTCATCACGCGTCCTCCTTTCCAAGCAGAAAATAGAGGAGCGGCCCGATGAATTCCATGCCAACGATCGCCACAACCACCCAGAGCGCGCGGCTGCCGCGTTTGTAGCTGTCGTGAGTGAAAATATGCCAGAGCGTGTAGGCCAGGAGCGCCAGCTCAACGATGACGAGCGGGATCAGCACCAGCAACAAATCCTGGATGTTCATGCCATCACCGCCTTCAGCTTCGTCAGAATGCGACGGAAGTCTGCGTCCTCCGCCAGCGCCGCAAACGGATCGGCGAAATGGGCCAGCAGCTCCTGGCGCACCGTCGCACGATCGCGCGGCGTGTCGTTGTTTTCCCGAAGCTTTTGCTGCCAGCTGCCAAGCTTGTCGAAATAAGCATCCGCCATAAATGGTTGCAAGTCGTCTGCGCCGAAGAGTGCCGCCATCGCCTGCACGAACTGCTCCAGCTGCGCCAACGTGCCTTCACAGTCGCCAAGCGCGCAGAGCATGGCCGCCGCCTGGTAGTTGAACTGTCCCACCGCATTTGGCATCACCTGCGCAAGATCGTACGCCCGGGCCACAGCATCCACTCGCGCCACCGTCTCGCGCACACGCTCCGGCGACGTAGCAGACGTTCGCAAAAGCGCGCCGCTCATCCCGAGCAGTGACTGCAGCGCAAACAGCAACTGCAGTTGCGCAAAGCTGTCCGCTTTCTCGAGATCGCCATGCATCTGATACGCGCTGACGAGCAACCCCTCGCTGCTGTTTGCCAGATGCATCGGGTCCAGCGCATCTTCCAGCGTCGCGATCGCTTCCTCCACCTTACCGATCTGCATCTGTACCATCGTCTCAAAAATGCACGCATCCCGCGCCAGCTCCCTATCCGTCGACTCCGCCTGCACGTGCTCCAGCAAGCGTTCCGCCTCCGCTAGCACCTGTGGCTGCAAGGGCGCATCCGCCAGCTGGAAATGGTTCACCAGCAGCACGCACATGCGAAATAGGAACGGATGGCACGAGTAATACCGCCGCGTCAGCGCTTGTATCTGCTGCCACACCGCTTCAAACGGCTGCTTGGCAAAATCGCGCGCCAGCTTTTTGTAGATCTCGCCGATCTCTTCCGATGAAATCTGTGGCGTATAGCCAAGGATCTCATCCACCGTCACATCAAAGAACGACGCCAAGAGCGGCAGCGTCGCAACATCCGGCAGCGTCGTGCCATTTTCCCATTTTGAGACCGCACCCTTTGTCACACCGACAAAAGCCGCCAGCGCCTCCTGCGTCACATTCTTTTCACGCCGTAAGCGCACAAGATTTTCTGAGAGTTTCAATTCATTCATTTCTCTCACCTCCTGTCTCCAGCATAATTGGTTTCCCGTCATTCATCAATGGAGCGCCGCGCGACATCCTTGTGCTTTTGTTGAGCACTGGGAAACCCCTTTCTATTTTACCACATTCAACGTTCCGTCAAATCAATCACCTTATCCACCCAACCTTGATAAAACACTTCTTCATGAGAAACCAATAACACCGTTCCCGAAAAATCCATCAGAGCCTCTCGCAACGCCCTCTTGGCTTGTTGGTCAAGATGATTGGTCGGCTCATCCAGAATGAGAAAATTGCATGGCGCAAGTGTCAGCAGGCAAAGCTTCACCTTTGTCTGCTCCCCACCGCTGAGCGTACCAACAGACTGCATAGCCTTTTCACTCGCAAGGCCACACTGAGCAAGCTGACGGCGCACCAACTTGCGCACAAGACGCGGATAGGCATCGCTGACAATTTCCAGCGGCGTCCGTGTAGCATCCGGCCAACGTAAGTCCTGAGAAAAATAACCGAGCGTCACTTGTTCGGAAAAGCGGTATGACCCAGCAAGCGGTAAAAGCGCGCCGACCAGTGTTTTCAGGAGTGTTGACTTGCCAATACCATTAAAGCCCGTCAGTACAACTTTTTGCCCACCATGAATACAAAAATCAAGCTCTCTCAGCAACGGATACTGATAGCCCACCGCCAGACGGGAAACCACAAGGTGTTCCGCATTGGTCGCTGGCAATGCCTGGAAATGAAAGTGTGTCTGCGGTGCTTCCTGCGCTGGTGGTGCCAGACGTTCCAAACGATCGAGTTGTTTTTGGCGGCCGCGCGCCATTTTTGCATTGCGTCCGGCCTGGTTTTTGCGAATAAAGGCCTCCGTTTTCTTAATCATACGCTGTTGCGCTGCCATCCGGCGCACATAATCCTCGCGTTGAAAAGTCTTTTTCTCAATAAACGCCGCATAGTTGCCATAATATTTTCTGAGCGCTCCCGCATCAATATCACAGATACACGTTGTCACCCGCTGTAAAAAGTCTTCATCATGAGAAACAACAATAAACGCACCCTCAAATTCTTCAAGATAATCAGCAAGCCATTCTATATGCGATTTATCCAGGAAATTCGTCGGTTCATCCAATATCATCACATCCGGCTCTGATAAAAGCAATTTTGCCAAAATCAACTTCGCACGCTGACCACCACTCATCTCTTCCAATGGCTTTGTCAACCCCAATGCCGCCAGCCCAAGTCCTTCGACCACTTGAGCGATGTGTTTTTCAATTTCGTAGAAACCGCTTTGTTCCAACTTTTCTTGCAACGCTGCCACGTTTGTCAATACATCCTCACTGACATCCCCTGCTGCCATCTGCGCGTATAGTGCAAGCATTTCCTTCTCCGCCACATAAAGCGGTTCGAACGCTGAATGCAGAAACGCCTCCATGCTCACTGATCTTTCCACCTGCGCATATTGATCCAGACAGCCTACCTCCGTCTCCGGCAGCCAGCATACTCGCCCCTCGTCTGGTATCAACGATCCATCAATAATTTTTAGCAACGTGCTTTTCCCACACCCATTCGGTCCGACGAGACCCATGTGCTCGCCCTTATTCAATTTGAGCGATGCATCCTGGTACAACACGTGGTCCCCAAAACTATGCGACAATCCTACGACTTCTAAAACACTCATCATATACTTCCTTTCTAAAAATAAAAAAGCAGAAGGCAAACCGCGAGGGTTCAAACCTTCTGCTTGTGAAAAGATTCATTCCATACAAAAACAAAAGGCCGTGGACAAAACATTGTCCACGGCCAAACACGCACACGAAAAACAGGGATCACATTTCCATTCCCTGTTTTCCGATGAAATCTTTGCGTTCTTTTATACGCCATACTCTGTACAATGTTTCATCGGATTTGATTGTACAGAGTGGATTCGTTTTACACGTTGGTCGGTTGGATAGAGCGCCATATCGCACATCCTCTCTTAATAAATCGCTATCTATATTACAACCTTTTTCTTCGCTTGTCAACACTTCTTACTGGCTCATGCTCTGCGCGCTCTCCGTCGCCGGAATGGGACTTGCACTCAGCTTTTCTTTGCCCGCTCTCGAAAGCTACTGCATCATCACCGGGATGAGTTTTCTCATCATGCTGGGCTCTACACTGTTCATGGTACAGATCTACACCATCATACAGACTCAAACGCCGCCCCATCTAGTTGGCAAAGTCATGGCTGCACTCATCGCTCTCGCTCTCTGCGGCCAACCAATCGGCCAGGCGCTTTACGGCGTGCTTTTTGATCGCTTTTCCACCTCCCCACAAGTTGTACACTTTGGCGCCAGCTTATCTGCGTTTTTGATCGTCCTCTATGCTCGACATATCTTTAAACACTTGGCGAAATAATTCAGACAAAAGGTATCATACGGGAAGACGTCTCTTGCATCTGCTATCAGACAAATCTTCTTCACCATTGGTCCGCAAAGGGAGAAAAAGCGTGCGCTGCGAACTACAAAAATCGCGGCGCACACTTTTTACGGCTCCAACGTTTTCACGCCGAAGACAAAATAGAGAATGTGGAATGCCCAGACGGCGATCAGGATGCTCCACACCCAGTAGAGTTCGCAGATTGCAAGAATGCTCATGCTGATGAGGATGAGCACGGTCACGCTGGCGATGATGCGGTGTTTGGTGCGGCGTGTCATGCCTTGCCCGCGCACGTAGGTTTCAAGATTGTTTTTGTACAGGCGCGTGCTGATAAACCAGCTGTGCAGACGTTCGCTGCCGCGGGCAAAACCGAACGCTGCCAATAGCAGAAAAGGAAATGCCGGCAGCATTGGAACAATGACGCCAACTGCGCCCAAAATCAGCCCGATGCAGCCAAGAATGATATAAATAGCTTTTCGCAAACTCATGATTCAGCCTCCAATCTTTTCTTTTCGCGTTTGGTGGAAATCACGTGATGAATCGCCATGATGGGGTGTACAAAGAGCATCCGCGGCCCGGAAAAACGCATCACTTCGCGAATCTTCTCTCGCATTTCCGATTTATAGCAATGTACACGGCAGTTGGCGCAAAAGGTTTTCGTCTCCATAAATGGACAATGATCGCTGCGGCTGCGCGCATACTCCTCAAGGGCGGCGCAATCGTCACAGAGTCCATGTTTTGCGCCGTGGTGCTTATGAACAGTAGAGCGCGATCATCTCTGAAACAACCCGCTTCTCCTGTTCTCGTTTTCTAGTGATGCTATCCATCAGCTCAACCTCCCACTTTCTACAGAATAAACGGTATCAGCGATGCGCATGGTCGATGCGCGATGCGAAACGAGCACAACGGTGCGACAGGTGCGTTCTTCGGCAAGGGCGCGCAAGATCACTGCTTCATTCAAGCTGTCAAGATTGCTTGTCGGCTCATCCAAGAGCATCAGCGGCGCGTCATGAAGAAATGCGCGCGCTAGTCCAAGACGCTGCCGTTCACCGCCAGAGAGCGTATCTCCAAGCTCGCCGACGCGAGTGTCATATCCCTGTGGCAGTGTCATGATAAAATCATGCACCGCCGCTTTGCGGCACGCTGCCACGAGTTCCTCGTCAGTCGCATCTGCTTTAGCGATACGGAGATTGGCAGCTATGCTGTCATGAAAGAGATGGGTTTCCTGGGTGACATAGCTTTCCATTGCGCGAAGGTTGTCGGTATTGATGCTGGCTATGTCTCTATCTGAAATGCGAATGCTTTCTGGCGGCGCCTGCCAGAAACGCATGAGAAGCTTGAGCAAGGTGGATTTTCCACTACCGCTCTTACCAACGATGCCAACAATCTGTCCTTAATTTGTCCGAACAATACAGCGCCCAATAACTGGCATCGCGTACAGCATTCTCCATATCGACGCCCTCGTATAGCAAGTGATTGATCGCAATCTCTGATCGTTCCGCGTAGCGCTCAGCAAGTGCCAACCCCGCCTCAGTTAAAATCGGACGACGATTATCCGTACGATCCACCAGCCCATCCCTTTCAAGATGAGCCATCATGCGACTGATCGTGTATTTTTCCTCGCGCAACGTACGAGAAATTCCAGTAACATTACAATTTTCAGGTGTAGAACGCAAAAAACACAACAATACACGCAACCGTAAAAGATCTGCTGATTCGTTCATGATCATCCCTCCAAGAATTACTCACAGCAAACTCCTAGTTCAATCAAAACCACCCGTTGAACGGGTGGCAGACTGTAGATAAACCCTATTTTGGTATCTAGCCAAAATAGGGTTTTCTCATT
>OLPU01001819.1_pt1 | contig 15155 bp, 17 predicted proteins | sample 1673111 | NCBI WGS metagenome assembly OLPU01 (sample SAMEA3136755, study PRJEB25190) | human gut metagenome | reverse complement strand
AACTGATAGAAGCACGCTACCAATTGCAACTGTCCGAAAAAGAAGTGGCCGAACTGAAGATGCATCAGCAAGAGCTGGAACTTCAAAATGTACACAATGCCCTGGCTACCAGTCGGCAGGAGGCAACCAGCTTCGCCGTATTCCTGAAAAGCCGCAATGAACTGCTGGACAAAATACGCGGAATGGTGAAAGAAGGATATAAGATGGACGCGCAAGCCATCACGCCCCACCTGAAGAAAATCAACGCATTCATCAGCCAGAGCCAAAGCGGAGACAAAACCAACAGTGCCCTATTGACAAACATCGATGATAAAAGCAATGAATTCCTCCAAAGACTGGTAGCGATTCATCCCAAACTGACACAAGGCGAGAAATATCTTGCCACCCTGCTAAGGGTGAACCTGTCTACCAAAGAAATATCCATGTTGACCGGCACCACCCCCAAAACCATCAATATGAACCGATACCGCCTGCGCAAATCCCTCAACCTCTCTTCCGAAGAAGACCTAACCGACTATCTACAGAATATATAACCCGGCTCAAGGCTGAAAATATTTATTTTGCATTTCTATTTCAGTTGTATACCGAAATATTTTTACATAAGATGTAATTATTTAGCTGTTACAGTGATATATTCATTATCAAGTAATGATAATAATTCAATAAATTACTTAAAATTAAAAAATAAAAGTACATCCCTTTCTACTATTTATAGTGAAAAATATCAAACTCTTATACATAATCAAATTAATAAACAAAAGAAATTAAATAATTATACTTTTCAACATCCTTTATTAATAAGGAATCCATATGGAACAAATACAACAGCTGTTTATATGTATTTTAAAACCACAGAAGAATTACAAGCAAGTTACACAATTCGTTGTGATAATTACGCTAATTTTTCACAAACTTTGAATACTAATACATTAAGCGGTTATACAACAGAACATGAATATCTCTTAATTGGAGCAATTCCTAATCAAACAAATACGATTACAGTTACTCTAACAAATAAACAAGGTAAAGTTGTTGATACCTTATCATGGTCATATAATGCCCCTTCATTACAAGGCGGTGATCAATATCTTACAGTAGAATGCGATGATTCAAATACATCATCCTTATCTAACGGTCTTTATACTGTTCTTGGAAACGATGTTACTGAAGATAGTGAAGAACAAGCTTATATGAGACTTTATGATAATTACGGCATCATTCGTAGTGAAATTCCTATCGTTTCTTATAGAAGTCACCGTATTCTTTTTGAAAACAACACCATGTACTTTAGTATTTCTAATAAAAAAATAGTTGGTATGGAACAAACTGGTTATGTTTCTAAAATTTATGATACAGGTAATTATAAATTACATCATGATTACATCTTTGATAGCAACAATAATATTCTTGTTCTTGCAAGTGAAAAAGAAGCAAAAACAAGCGAAGATAAAATTATTATGATTGAAAAAGATTCTGGTAACATAACAGAACTTGTAGATCTTATTGATTTATTACCTGATTATTATTCAACAACTTCATTACCTGATGGTGCAGAAGATCTTGATTGGATGCATATCAATTCACTGGCTCTTGTTGATAAAACAAGTTTAATTATTAGTTCAAGAGAAACATCTACAATTATTAAATTAGATAATATCTATTCAAATCCAACAATTGATTACATGATTGGTTCTGATAACTTTTGGCAAGAAAGTGGATATGATTCCTTACTCTTAAATAAAACAAATGATTTTTCAATGCAAGCTGGTCAACATTGTGTCACTTATGTAGATGATAACTCCCTACCTCAAGGTCAATATTATCTCTATCTTTATAATAATAACCTTGCGGTAAGTACAACACGTCCTGATTATGATTGGAAAAGTGATTCAAATTATTCAAATACTTACTATAACTTAAAAAAAGGAACATCTTATTACTATAAATATTTAGTAGATGAAAATAATCGTACTGTTGAACTTGTAAGTAGTATTCCTGTTGCTTATTCAGGATATGTAAGTAGTGTTCAAGAATTAGATGGAAATGTAATTATCGATAGTGGTATCGCAATGTCTTGGAGCGAATACAGTCAGGATGGAACTTTATTAAGAACGTTTAAAACAACTGGTGGTAAATTTGTTTATCGCGTCTTTAAATATGATTATCTAGATTATTGGTTTCAATAATTAAAAAGGTGTAGTTTGTGCTACGCCTTTTATATTCCATTTTTATAAAGAATATATTGTACAAGATTTAAAAAGAATACTTGTAACTCATTCATACTTTTATCAAAGCTTTCTTGATTTATATTGTAGTTAAAATAAAGATGATTATCTTTAGGAGCAACTCCTATAAACCCAATTTTAGGTTTTATTTTCACATCTAAATAGTTAGCATTTTGATAAAAAACAGATCTATTTGTACAAAAATCATCATATGTTTCATGTAAACTTACAATAATAACCAAATCATCTTCTTTCAAGTGAAACTGATCAATAATTTCTTCTTCACTTCCAAGATAAACCGGTATCTCACAAGGATATCCTAAATATGTCAACGCTTTTTGACATAGTAACAATGCAAACCTATTTCCATCGCCTAATATAACAATTCTTTTACATACCATGATTTTTTTAAAAATTTGTGTTTGTATGTGAGGAAAATTATTTTTAATAACCTTTTTCATCTTTTTCATATCTACTTCCGCATGCATATATTCTTCGTACATAACATTTTTAAAATAAGAAAACTTATTAATATTAATATTTTTTAAATATCTGACCATCGAAGTCTTAGACACACCCACTTCTTCTATAAATCTATTTAATGTATAATCCTTAATATTACCTTTTAATTCCATTATTTTTTTACTAATTAAATATTCCACACTCTCTTTTGAACTACTATTTTGTATCATCATTATTTTTCCTATAATCATATTTTCATTCCTTTATATATAATTCATAGTATCTCGTTTTAATTAAATCAAATAGAAATAAAAAAACATAATGCATTTCATAATAATCATTATCCGTATCCATAGAAAAGCTGAAATCAATATATTCACTATTTATTTGAGATTTACTAAAAAGTATCTTTGTATTCTTTGTATCTAAAACAACTTCTTGAAATTTTGCATCACAACAGCCTAATAATCTTCCTGTTGCTGTAAAGAGACCAATAAGATCATTATTTTTTGGTACTAAAATTTTTCCATTATTTACTGAACTTAACAAAACCGTTTTATCAAATATTTTCATATCTACTTGAAAATCAAACAATAAATTTAAAAGTGTTGGTGACCCATAAGCTATAAATCTTTCATGTTCATTTATTTGTTTACAAATTTTATCTATTTCATCCATATTAATTAGATGATGTCTCAATTGACTCATAATTTGAATAATTTTATTTTTTTCAAAACTTTCATATCTATCTCTGATTTGTTTTAGTCTTACTATTCTTTCAAAAATAACCTCATCTTTAAACGCTGTATAATTTTTATATCCCAGTTGATTAAGATATGTTTTAAATTTAAGTTTTGATATGTTTAAAATTGTTAAAATATCTTCTAATGTATAGGTTGGTATTTTATTATAGTGTTCAAATATTTTTCTAGATATATATGTATCAATATTATCAAATTCTATATTATTAGATGCTTTTAAAATATATTCTATTTTTAAATTTGTTTTGCTCACAATAAACACCCTCCTACAACAAAAATATTATAATATAAAAAGCGGAAAAATTGAAACCATTTTCCGCCTTACTTAATTATTATCTAATTACCTTTTTAGTAGCTGTATAGGCACCTGCTGCTAACAACATGATAATAGCATATGAACCAATCATTGTATTATCTCCAGTTTTAACACTTTGTTCAACTTTATTATTAACTGTTGATTCCTTTTTATCATCTACTTTTTCTTCTGATTTTGACACTGTTTCCACTTTAGATTGTTTGAACAACCAATTCATTGGACTACCATCAGTATTATCATTAAGAACTTTTACCCATGACCAATGCAATAATGTACCTCCCATACCATTGCTGATTCCTACAGCTTTCATTTCATCATCTGACCATATAGATAATTTATTATTTTTATCTCCCATATTTTCCATAGCTTTGTACATAGCTTTTGAACTATCTACATTGCATGTTGGATCATTTTCAGCATGCGTATAATAAACTGGAACATCTAATAATTTTTGAGTATCAATTTTTTTAGAAACCATCGATTGTGTACTTTCATCCCAAGTATATACATTTCCTTGGAATGCTTCTTCAAAATTCGAAACAATTGTATCAAAAGGATCTTTTTCTCTACCTAATGCTGCAAATGTTTGATTATGTACAGGAACAATTGGATCCATTGAGCAACAAGCTATAGCTCCAGCAAATATTTCAGGATATTGCATTAAAAATCTCATTGTTGCTCCTCCTCCACTAGAAGCACCTGCAACATATACTTGATTTTTATTCACATTTCCATCATTAATTAGATTTTTAATCAATTGTGCTTGTAATGCATTGTTTTGGTCAATTAATTTTTTCTTATCTTCATTTTCTGCAGCACCATAGCTATAGTTTTCATTTCCAACTTGCATTTGTAATACTGCAACATCATAACCAGCATCTACCCAACCAGTTAATCCTTTATTCGCTACAAGAGTATCTTCTAAATTACCATTGTATTCTCCACCACCATGATTCCATACAACAAGTGGTACATTTTTCTTAACTGATCCATCCGCATTTTTTGGTAAATACAACGCATATTCACGTGTTAATCCAGCATAAGTAAATGTCTTTCTTTCTGTATCATCTAAGACTTTAGTTTTAACTGTTGTTACATCACTTGCCTTAAAAGATAATGCATCATTAGTTAAACATTTAACTTCCCAATCCAATCTTTGAAATGACCAATCTGTTTTATAGATTCCAGTATAACAAAATGGATTCACTGTCATTTCTAACTTATTTCCTGATACACTTAATTTAATCCCATCATCTTGATAAGCTTCTGCCCAAGATCCTGTATTTACATCAAATGGAACAGTGCTTGAATTATTAATAATATCAAAATCTGCTGCTGTTAAATTTTGTATAATACTTTCATCGCTTACCTCAATTTCAAATGAAGATACTTCTCTTTGTCCATCTCCAACTTGTGTGTTTGCAACAATAGAACTAACTGTTGGACTAGTAGCATAAACAGGCATACAAAGCATCGATAACGATAACGCTGCGCCTAAGGATGCTGCTATTATTTTTTTACTTTTCATATTCTTTTCCTCCCTTTCGCACTTTCATACTATCACCTCCACTTACTGTAAGCGATTACAATATTATATCTATTGTTTCTTGTTTTTTTACTACATATTAATATTTTATATTTGGTATTTTTTTATGGTACTTTTTAAATCCTATTTTTAGTTATAGCAGATTGCTATTTAGGTATTGTACTTTTATAATATTATTGATTAAAGTAAACTTGGGGGGGGGGGAGATTTATCATGAAAAAAACACTCTATTTAATGAGACATGGACAGACTTTGTTCAATCTACAACATAAAATACAAGGTTGGTGTGATGCACCTCTTACACCTTTAGGAATTAAACAAGCACAAATGGCAAAAGAATACTTTACAAATATTACTCTTGATCACGCTTATGCTTCTACTTCTGAAAGAGCATCGGATACTTTAGAAATCATTACAGATATGCCTTATACAAGATTAAAAGGTTTAAAAGAATGGAATTTTGGTGCTTTTGAAGGAAAAGATGAATGTTTAAATCCTAAACTACCTTATGGGGATTTCTTTAAACAATTCGGTGGTGAAGGTGAACTTGAACTTAGAGAACGTATGAATAAAACTTTAACTGAAATCATAAGTAAGGATAATCATCAAGTTGTTTTAGCGGTTTCTCATGGTGCTGCTTGTGCACAGTTCTATCGTGCTTGGGAAGAACATGCAAAAGTAAAGAAAACCGAAAGATTTTATAATTGTTGTATTCAAAAATATGAATATGAGGATGGAATCTTTACACTTGTAGAAATTTTTAATCGAAATATTACAGAATAGGAGAAGAATATGGATTCGATAAAACGTAAATCATTTAATGCAAATGTTGATTTGATTCATGGACCTATCTTTAAATCATTGATCATTTTTGCATTACCACTATTTATATCAAATATCTTCCAACAACTTTATAACACCGTTGATACCATGATTGTTGGAAACTTTTTAGGAGACGCTTCTTTAGCAGCCATTGGATCATGTACCTCTATTTATGACTTGCTTGTAGGTTTTGCCTTAGGTATTGGAAATGGTCTTGCTATTGTTACTGCAAGAAGTTTTGGCTCTAAAGATGAAAAATTATTGAAGAAATCAGTTGCTAGTTCTTTAGTCATTGGTATTGTTGTTTCAATTGGACTAACACTTATTGGTTTAATTTTCTTACAACCACTTCTTCATTTATTAAATACGCCTGCAAACATTATCGATGAAGCTTATAGTTATATTTTCTTTATTGTTTTATTTATTATTGTTATGTTTGCTTATAACTTATGTGCTGGATTAATGAGAGCCATTGGTAATAGTGTTATGCCTCTTGTTTTCTTGGTTGTTTCATCTGTTTTAAATATTATTTTAGATTTAGTTTTTATTACTCAATTAAATATGGGAGTTCAAGGTGCTGCAGTCGCAACTGTTATTTCTCAAGGAACTTCCGTTATTTTGTGTATCATTTATATGTTTAAAAAGACACCTTTGTTACTGCCTAAAAAAGAACATTTTGAAGTTGATAAAGATCTTTATAAAGAATTATTAGGACAAGGGTTCTCAATGGGATTTATGAATTGTATTGTTTCTGCTGGTTCTGTCATCTTACAATATGGTATTAATAATTTAGGTTATTTAATTATTGCTGGACATACAGCTGCAAGAAAGCTTTATATGTTCTTTAATATGCCTTTTACAGCGATGGCTCTTGCTATTTCAACTTTTATTTCTCAAAACAAAGGAGCAAATCAAAAAGACAGAATTAAAAAAGCACTTCGTTATGCTTATATCTATGACATTATTGGTGCAGCTATTGTAACTTGTATTATCTTATTATTTGGTTCTTCTTTAGTGAAATTAATATCAGGCTCAAGTAAAGAAGTTGTTTTACATAATGGAACACTTTATCTTACAATTGTTGGTCCTTTCTATGCCGTGCTTGGAATATTGATGCAAACACGTTATGCACTTCAAGGAATTGGTCAAAAACTTCTTCCTTTAATTTCAAGTGTGATTGAATTCTTTGGAAAGATTATCTTTGTTATCTTCTTAATTCCACGTTTTCAATATATGGCTGTTATCTTCTGTGAACCAGTTATCTGGTGTGTAATGGCAGTTCAACTTGTTTATTCTTTCTATCATAATCCTTATATTAAAAATAATTAAAAAATTGGACGATGCGTACGCACCGTCCTTTTATTATATTAAATTTCTTCACCGTTAGATTCGCAAACTTTTTTATACCAATAGAATGAATCTTTTTTACTTCTAGAGAAATCTCCAGTTCCATCATCATGTCTATCTACATAAATGAATCCATAACGTTTAGCATATTGTCCTGTTCCAGCTGATACTAAATCAATTGGTCCCCATGTTGTATATCCAATTAATGGTACACCATCTTCAATAGATTCTTTCATTGCATGAATATGTCCTTTGAAGTAATCAATACGATAATCATCATGAATTGATCCATCTTCTTCTACTGTATCAAATGCTCCAAAACCATTTTCAACAATCATTAATGGAGTATGTGGATAACGATCATGTAATAAGTTTAATGTATATCTTAAACCATCAGGATCAATTTGCCATCCCCAATCAGATGCTTTTAAGTATGGGTTTTTAGCACCTTTTGACATATTACCTGCTGTTGTTTCTGCATTTTCATCTACTGTTACACAGTTTGACATGTAATATGAGAATGTATAGAAGTCAACTGTACCTTCTTTAATGACTTTTTTATCTTCTTCTGTAATATAAGAAGTATCAATATTATGTTCTTTAAAATATCTGAAGATAAATGATGGATATTCTCCACGTACTTGTACATCTCCACAGAAATTATTTTTAAAGTTATCTTCATCAAATGCTGCTAAGATATCTTTTGGATTTGGTGTTAGTGGATATAATGTTGTATGTGCAATCATGTTACCAATCATGAAATCTGGATTGATCTTATGACCTTCAATAACTGTTCTTGCACTTGCTACAAATTCATTGTGTAATGCTTCAAACATAATTTGTTCATTTGATTTTAATTCATTTAATGGTATTCTATGATCTGCATTAACATCTTCTGGATCCATTAATCCAAGTCCATAAAGGTTACCAATTCCACCTTCACCCATACATGCAATATTAATTTCGTTGAATGTTAACCAATATTTAACTTTGTCTTTATAACGTTTCATACAAGTTGTAGCGTATTTAACGAACATATCAATGACTCTACGATCTGAGAATCCGTTATATTTTGTTACAATGTTCCATGGAATTTCATAGTGACATAAAGTAACTAATGGTTCCATTCCATGTTTATGACATTCATCAAATACTTTGTCATAAAAAGCTAATCCTGCTTCGTTTGGTTCTTCATCATCACCATTTGGGAAAATACGCCCCCAGTTAATTGATAATCTGAATACTTTCCATCCCATTTCAGCAAATAAAGCGATATCTTCTTTATAATGATGATAGAAGTCTACGGCTTCATGACTAGGATAAAAAGCTTCTGGATCTGTTTTTGGTAAGAATGTTCTTGGTGTATTGACATCTCCACCTAATAACATATCTGGTACAGATAATCCTTTACCATCTTCTAAATATGCACCTTCACATTGGTTGGCAGCTACTGCTCCACCCCATAAAAATCCTTTAGGAAATCCCATTTTCATTACCTCCTTGTTTCCATTTGATTTTTTCTATAAACATTATAAAGGAAAATTATTAAAATTTCTTTCATAATATGAAAAAACTATTCAACATTTTCCCACCAATGTTCTTGATAAGTTTCTATTTTACTATAATCGACAATTTCACCAATCTTTGGTGTTGCTACATTTAAGTTTTCCTTTTGTGATCTTGTGGTAATTTGTTTAATTGGATCATCCCAAGCATGATTACAAATACAAAAGGCACCCCAATGAACAGGAACTGTCCACTTTGCATGAAGATCTTTCATTGCTTGAATACCATCTTTGGGTAACATATGATTATTGGACCATGCTCGATCATATTGTCCATCTTCAATCATTAATAAATCAATAGCACCAAATTTTTCATAAACTTCTTCGAAATGATTTCCATAACCGGTATCCCCTGTAAAATAAGTTGTATATTTATCATTTTTAAAGACATAACCACTCCACAATGTCGTATTGTTTCTCCAAGGAACACGTCCAGTAAAATGCCTACCTGGTGTTGAAGTAATCGTTAGTCCATCAACTTTTACTTCATCCCACCAATTCATAACGTGTATTTTCTTTTCATTGACTCCCCAACGAAGAAGATGTTTTTCTACACCTAGAGGAACGCAATATTCTTTGACTTTTTCATCTATTTGTTTAATTGTTTGATAATCTAAATGATCATAGTGATCATGTGAGATGGCAAGAACATCAATACTTGGCATATTTTCTATATCTATCGGTAACTTAGAAAAACGCTTTGGTCCAATAAAAGGAACTGGCGAACTATAGTTTGAAAAAACAGGATCCATTAAGACATTCTTTCCTTCTATTTGAAGCAATGAACTTGAATGTCCAAACCAAACCCACTTAAGTTCATCTTTCTTCGCTTTTTCTATTTTCTTCAACTTATAAACAGGTATTTCACCCTTAGGAACTTTTTCTTCATTTTTATATTCACTCTTTTGTCCTGTCATTAATTGAATTTCAGGATTTCCATGAAATATTCCTTTTTTATATAATGAATTTCTCGCTTTATATTCTTTTTGATTTTCATCTGTTACACTCCCACCTAAGCTTGGCCAAAATTCAATAAATAACACAGCCACAATAGCGATACTTACTATCACAATACCTACAATTTTTAATATCTTTTTTATCATTTCTATTTATTCACTTCCTTCTATCATAGATTTGAATATTCATGAATTCTATGTTACATTTATCATAACATCTAAACTTAACTTTAGGTCAAGCATCAAGGAGGAAATCATATGTATTCTATTGGTGAAATTTCAAAAATGTTTCAATTACCTATTTCAACTCTTCGTTATTATGATAAAGAAGGATTATTTCCTCATTTAAAAAGAGTAAATGGCGTTAGACAATTTAGCGAAAGCGAAATTGAAACTTTACGTGTTATTGATTGTTTAAAAAGATCCGGCTTAGAAATTAAAGATATAAAAGAATATATGGTTTTATGCTCTTTGGGAAATGCAACTTTAAAACAAAGAAAAGCAATCTTTGAAAAACAAAAGGAAGAAGTTTTACAAGAAATGGAAAAACTTCAAAAAGTCCTTTCTATGCTCAATTATAAATGTTGGTATTATGATCAAGCTATTGAAAAAAATGATGAAGCTTATGTTCAAGCACTTTCATTCAATCAACTTCCACCACAAATCCAACAATACTATAAACATAGTCATGAAGATTGTTAGAAGTGAAAAAGAAAATACTGATTACTTTATCAATTATTTTGATTCTTTGTATAGTGGTTTTAGTTTTTATGTAAATGATTATTATTATGCACAAACTGATGCTTTAGAAATCTTAAAGCATTAAGAAGTAAAACAAGTAAATTCCAATCTTATTACTTTAACTCTTCAAAAGACAAGTGATGTGGGTATTATTTTCTATTTTGGAGCTAAAGTAGAAAATATAGCTTATCTTCCTTTACTTGAACAACTAGAAAGGAAAGGTTATAACTGTTATTTAGTTAATATGCCTTTTAAAATGGCTATTTTTAATAAAAATGCCACTAATAAAAATATTTATAAATATTCAAATATAAAACATTGGTATATGTCTATAGTTCTTTAAATACCGGCATGAAAAAGAATATTTTCTGGTAGCCATGCTAACTTTGGCAACTATGGTCATCAAAAAAGTGATGCCAAAACCACTATTTCTCGTAAAATCCAACAAAATCAAGCAATCAAAGCAATAGATCAATTTATTAAAAAAGACTGAATTAATCTTCAGTCTTTTTCATATAGTCATTTAAATGAATACCATTTTTTAAAGCATCTATGACATGATCTTTATCAATAATATTTTCTACCTTTTCATCTAAAATCATTCCAATAAAACGAGAATCATCATCCAATGTAATCGGCCAATAGAAGTAGAAGTGATTTCCATCTTTAAATTCAAAACGATAATCAAGAACATACCAATCTCTTGCAATCGGTGTTCCATAATTTTCATAGCGATGTTTTAAAAGAAGTTCTACACTTTGAATATCTTCATACTTATAAGATTGCATATATTTTTCCGCTTTATTAAATAAAACACCGTAGTAATATTTTAAATTATTAAGATATCCATGAAATTGATAATAACGAATCCCATCACTTAAAAATTCTACCGATTGATTCATTGTTTGATCTAATGGCATTTTTAACCATATTTGCGAAAATTGAAATTCTGTCGCAACAAAGATATTTATAAAAAGAATCATTAATAAAACAAAGATAATGATTAAAGCTGTTGTCTTTTCAAGGTTTTCATCAAAAAAGGAAGCTGCACAAATCCACATAATAAATGATGGGGTGATTGCGGCAGGAATCTTATATAAGAATTTTCTTAATGCAAGTTTCTTTGTAAGTCTTCTTCCAAGAGATACAGTATCTGTTGTTTTTTGATAACCTAATTTATAATTCTTCACTTCTCTTTGGATTTGTTGTAAAGCTGGTAACATTGGTAGATCTTTTCTTACATACATTTCTATATTTTCTTGAACTTCTTCTAAGCTTTTAATTTGTTTTTCTAAATGAATCTGATTGATTTCTAAACATTCTTTAAAATCAAGTTCATTGTTTAAGATTGCTTTTACATCATCAATCGAAATATTTAAATTACGTAAGAACTTTACCATGATGAGTTTTTGTAAATCATCTTGGCTATAACTACGATAACCATTTTCATCTCTTTGTGGTGTAACGATCCCTTCTTTTTCATAATAGAAGATTGTATGCTTTGAAATTCCTAATTCCTTTTCTAATTCGTGTGTTTTCATAAATAACACCCCTTTCTTAACTTTATCTAACACTATAGAGTGGCTTTATAGTCAAGACTTTTTATCAAATTTTGAATGAATTGTAAGAAATCCTGGTTGATATTTATTTTCTTGAACATAAATCCAATGATTTTTTAAATAGCCATTAATAACTTCTAAAATCTTATCTGTAGGATAACTTTTCCCTTCTTGTCTAAGTTCTAAACCACAACATGTACATCCACCAACACCATGAATCGAATATTCTATATTATTTTGTTTAAGTAATTGATTGATTTCGAGAATCATATTAAAGTGTACAACATTATTCATAAAAACACCCCTTTACTTTATTATAAACAAAAAGGAAGCTAAACGCTTCCCCTTATAAACACATTTTATAAATATTTAAACAATCTTCTTGGCTTAATGGTCGATAAGCTCTTGGTAAAGAATCTTGGCCATAACATGCTTTAACTTTTAATTCATCAAATTTTTCATCTGTGATATTCATTTCACTAAGTGTTGTAGGTAAATGAAGTTCATCTTTGATGAAATTTTGTAAAGCTTCAATTCCTGCTTTTGCATTAGCCATGTCATCACCTTGATCTTGAATACCCATCACATTTAAACCAAAACGAGCAAATTCTCCTGCAACAGTTTCATCTTTATTTAATAAATAAGTCATCCATTTAGGAGTAATAATAGCAAGAGCTAAGCCATGAGTCATATCATAAGTTGATGAGAATTGTTCAAGAGCATGAAGTTGAGCTTGTGTTTTATATCCTGATGTACAGAAACTATTTAAAGCCCATGAAGCAGCCCATAACATTGTTGCTCTTGCTGAATAGTTTTCTGGTTCTTCCACCGCAATTGGTAATTGTTGGCGAACTGTTCTTAATAATGTTTCTACAACATTGAATTGTAATGGATATTTATCGCTATTAACAAAATAGTTCATATCGAATAAGTGAGCCATGATATCAAATCCACCACAAGCTGTTTGTTTAGGTGAAACACTAAATGTATTAGTAGGATCTAAGAAAGATGCTCTTGGTCTTAAGATATCTCCATTGATTCCACTTTTAACACCTTTTTCTACATTAGCAATGACACATGATTTATCCATTTCACTTCCTGTTGAAGCAATTGTAGGCATAGCAAGTACAGGTAAAGCATCATGCCAAGCTACTTTCTTTTCTACTAAATCCCAAATATTATCAGTATCTACAAGAGTTAAAGCAGCAATCGCTTTAGAAGCATCAATAGTAGATCCTCCCCCAATCCCTAAAACAGCTGTAATATTGTTTTCTTTACAAATTTTTGCACCTTTATTGACAGTTGTATGTCTTGGATTTGGTTCTACACCAGCAAGTTCATAAACTTCTATACTATTATCTTTTAATTCTTTCCTGACTTTATCATAAAGTCCATTTTTTTTAATTGAACCGCCACCATAAACAACAAGGACGCTCTTTCCATATTTTAAAACTTCTTCATGTAAATGACCTAATTGATCTTTGCCAAAATACACTTTTGTTGTGTTATGAAATTGAAAATCATTCATTTTATTTTCCTCCTACCCATCTTTCTAATTGTTGTCTACATTCACCTACATGACTTCCATGAATGCTTAACCCTTTATGAACGATACTGTTTGGACAAAGTTTTTTAAGATTACTTTCACTTCTACCCATTCCACTTCCTTCATGTGAACAAATAGGATAGATATGTTTATTTGTAAAGTCATAGCTTTCTAAGAATGTCATAACAATCGTTGGCATTGTTGACCACCAGTTTGGATAACCTAAATAAATCGTATCGCATTCATCAATACTTTCTAATGGATCTAATATTTGTGGACGGGCATTATTTTTAAGTTCTTCACTTGCACGTGATGTACATTCATGATAATCAAAGGGATATGCATCCACTTCTTTAATTTGATAAACATCTGCATCAATCATTGTTGATAATGTTTCAGCAATGACTTGTACATTTCCTTTCTCTAAATTAACAATATTTCCCGAGAAATAATTTTCTTTATTATGTGAAAAATAAACAATTAAACTTTTACTCATTGATCTTTATCTCCTTTGCCATGTTATATGCTTTTTCTAGTGCATATGTTTTTTCAATTGTGAATATACGATCAATTAATAACTTCATTAAACCATTAAATGTGTAAAAATACACAAGTAAAGCAAAGACAATGATGCTTGCTCCTATCATCTTTTTGTACAAATTGTTTTGTTTTTTTGACATACATTACATCCTAAACAAGGTTTAATATTTTGATAGTTGACGTAGACCTTTTCTGTGGTATACCTATTTTCTTCTATGCTTTTTATAAAAGCATTTGTTAGACGTGCGGTATTTCCATTTTTTCTTGCATTAATATAAGAACTTGTGTAGTAATGTTTTCTTCTTTTTCCACCTATATAATAAAAAAAATTAGGACTTGAAACAAAACAAGATGATATTCTTAATGTCTATATGAGAAAACCTGCAACAAAGGGATATGAAAACAAACCGGGAATAATCTTACAAGGACATATGGATATGGTTTGTGAAAAGGCTACAAGTTCAAAACATAATTTTGCAACAGATAAAATTGAATGGGTAATAAAAGATGATTACTTTTTGCAAATAACACTACACTTGGAGCTGACGACGGAATAGCAGTTGCAATGGCGATGGCTATCTTGGAAGATGAAACTTTGATTCACCCTGAACTTGAAGTTCTTATTACAGTTACTGAAGAAACTACAATGGCTGGTGCTTTAGGACTTGAAAAAGGACTTTTAAAAGGAAAATACTTTTTTAATATCGATTCTGAAGAAGAAGGCATCTTAACACTTGGTTCAGCCGGAGGAACTTTATTTAGAACAAAA
>OLPU01001818.1_pt1 | contig 15159 bp, 15 predicted proteins | sample 1673111 | NCBI WGS metagenome assembly OLPU01 (sample SAMEA3136755, study PRJEB25190) | human gut metagenome | reverse complement strand
GTATCCCATATCTCTTGAAATACCGAAAAGAATGGGAGAAAATTTACTCATGAAAGAAATCAATGTAAATCAAATCACAGAAGCAATTGCTTCTATGGCAGCGGATATTGCGTGTATCTATGATCCTGCTGTTTTCAGTGCAATTCAAAAAGCATCCAGTAATGAAAGGGATGAAAAATCAAAAACAGTCATGGATATGCTTTTAAAAAATGCAGAAATTGCTAAAAAGGAAAGAATTCCTTTATGTCAGGATACCGGTCTAATGATCGTATGGCTGCATGTTGGACAGGATGTTCACTTTGTTGGTGGAAATATCAATGAAGCAGTGAATGAAGGGGTTAGAAAAGGCTATACAGAAAATTATCTGCGTGCAAGCAGTGTCGATGATCCACTATATGATAGAAAGAATACAAAGGATAATACACCAGCGATTCTCTATACCGATTTTATTGAAGGGGATCATGTTGAAATTGAAGTGATGGCAAAAGGATTTGGCTCTGAAAATAAATCTGCCTTGAAAATGCTGACACCTGCGGATGGGGAAGAAGGTGTAAAGAAGTTTGTTTTAGAAACAATCAAAAATGCTGGACCTAATGCTTGTCCTCCATTTGTTGTTGGCGTTGGCATTGGTGGAACATTTGATCTTTGCGCAAAGTTATCTAAAGAAGCAATGCTTCGCTCTATTGACCAGTCTAATCCAGACCCTCGCTATAAAGCTTTAGAAGATACATTGCTAGAAGAAGCCAATGCATTAAAGATTGGTCCTATGGGATTCCATGGTGCAACAACCGCATTGAAGATTCAAATCAAACAGGCACCAACACATATTGCTGGACTTCCAGTAGCGGTAAATATCTGCTGCCACGTGTGCAGACACGCAAAGAAGGTGATTTCATGAAAACAATTCAATTGCCACTGAAGGAAGAAGATATTAGAAATCTGCATGCAGGAGATGCGGTATTGTTGAATGGAACGATTTATACTGCACGTGATGCTGCACACAAAAAACTTGTAGAAATGATTGAAAATCATGAACCGCTGCCATTTGATCTTCATGGTGCAACGATTTATTATGTTGGACCTACACCTGCAAGAAGTGGACAGGTGATTGGTTCTAGTGGACCAACAACTTCTAGTAGAATGGATCCATATGTGAAAACACTTGCGGAGTGTGGAATGAAAGGCATGATTGGAAAAGGCAGAAGAAGTGATGAAGTGAAGCAGGCAATCAAAGATCATGAAATGATTTATTTTGTATGTGCAGGTGGTGTTGGTGCATTATTATCTCACTGCATTATCAAAAGAGAAATGGTTGCTTTTGAAGAACTGCTTGCAGAAGCTGTTACAAAACTGGAAGTGAAAGATTTTCCATGTTTTGTTGGATGTGATATTGATGGAAATGATATTTATGATTTGGAGGAAGAAGCATGAGTGTTTATGATGAATCATTGAAGTTACATGGAAAGTATCATGGTAAATTAAAGGTTGAAGCAAAGGTGCCTTGTGAAGATGCAAAAGATTTATCTCTTGCATATACACCTGGCGTTGCTGAACCATGTCGTAAGATTCACGAAGATAAAGAAATGAGCTATGTCTATACGAATCGTGCAAATACTGTTGCGGTCATTAGTGATGGTACGGCAGTTTTAGGACTTGGTGATATTGGTGCAGAAGCTGCACTTCCTGTTATGGAAGGAAAATCTTTGTTGATGAAGCGATTTGCGGATATTGATTCGTGGCCACTTGTGATTGATTCGAAAGATACAGAAGAAATCATTCGTTTCTGTAAGATGGTTGCACCATCTTTTGGTGCAATCAACCTAGAAGATATCAGTGCACCTAGATGCGTTGAAATTGAAAGAAGACTCATTGAAGAATGCAGTATCCCTGTATTTCATGATGATCAGCATGGCACTGCAATCGTTGTACTTGCAGCACTCATCAACTGTATGCGTTTGAAAAAGGCAAAGCCAGAAGAGCAGAAGGTCGTCATTTCTGGATGTGGTGCAGCTGGTTCGAGTATTATCCGTATGTTGTATCAATATGGTTTCCATAAGATCTATGCCTTTGATGTAGATGGATGTCTGGATCCAGATCATAGTGAAGGCTACAATGATCTTAAGAAAGAGCTGCTTTGCTATGTCAATCTGGATCATCAGCATTATGCTTCCTTAAAAGAAGCGATGGCTGGTGCAGATATCTTTATTGGAGTATCTGCTCCTCGTATTGTTACAAAAGAAATGGTTGCTTCTATGAATGAAGGAAATATTGTATTTGCGATGGCAAATCCAGAACCTGAAATTACATATGAAGAAGTCAAGGAAGCAGGAGCCTATATCATTGGTACAGGCAGATCAGACTATCCAAACCAGGTAAATAATTTACTGGCATTCCCAGGCTTATTTAGAGGTGCATTAGATGCAAAGGCAACAAAGATCACTGAAGAAATGAAAATTGCTGCATCGATTGGTATCGCATCATTAATTAAAGATGAAGAATTGACAAGAGAACATATCATTGTTTCTCCATTTGATCCACGTGTTGTGCCTACTGTTGCAGATGCAGTCAAAAAAGAAGCTATCAAGAGTGGCTTTGTTAGAAAATAAAAAAGATGACGCCTGTCATCTTTTTTGGTAGACACGAATTAAGAATTCGGCAGTAATATCCATTCCATCCTGATGATTGATCTTATCAATATCTTCATTTCTTGTTCTATGATAATATGGTGTCATTTTGAATAAAGAAATGAGATTTTCTTTTTCACAATGGAATGTATTTGAAATGAAGTATTCTTCTTCTTTTACAAGCGTTGTTTCCAGATCCTTCATTTCATTTTCATATGGTGTATCATAGATCAATTGCTTTAGTTCAAATAAATGTTTTGGACCAGGGGAAACAAAGAAGAATCTGCCGCCCTGTGTTAATACTCTTTCAATCTCATCTTTCGCAAATGGTGCAAAGCATGTGACTGCAGTATCACAGGATGCATCTTCCAAAGGAAGACGGAAGATAGAAGCAACTGCATATTGTGTTGATGGATCATTCTTGCTTGCATGCTTTAATGCTTCCTTGCTCATATCAAATCCATACTTTTCTTCTGCCTGAAAGCCAGAAGTATAATATCCTTCCCCACATCCTAAATCACATAAAACATGTGAATCATACTTCTTTGTTAGATTGACAAGTTCCTGTTTTAAGAAGGCATATCCACCAGAATTTAAAAACTGTGTTCTTGCCTGCACCATTTCTTTGTTGTCACCATGATCAACGGATTGTTTGATCAATAAGTTTAAATATCCTTGTTTTGCATAATCAAATGAATGGTTATTTGCACATCTTGCCTGTCTATCTACTTTGGCTAGTTTTTCGTTACATATTGGACATAATAATTTCATGCATCTATTGTATCACAAAAAATGAATTATTCACTTGACTGACTCTCAGTCAGTGCTATACTTCAATTAGGGAGGCATTATGGCAGAAACAAAAGATAGTGAAGAAAGAAGAAATGAATTTGTTGAAGCAGCGGAGAAATTGTTCCGTGAACATGGAATCGTAGATACTACGATCAATTCTATTGTGAAGGAAATGAACGTCGCAAAGGGACTGTTCTATTACTACTTTAAATCAAAAGATGATGTCATTGATGCAATCAGCGAAAAGTATAACGAATTATTTAATGAAATGATGAATGCATCTATGGATAAAGATACGTATGAAGAACGTCTAGAGCAGTATATAACAAATTGCGTACATTCATTTCGTGTCTTGACATGTCAGGTAGAAGGTGAGGATGTAGATTTAACACCACTTTCTTCCAGATCCATTGAAGAAGCAAAGAAAGTATCCATCGATGGATTATGTGATTTGTTTGAAGAAGGAATGAAAGACGGAACATTACAGTTTGTGCATCCAAAGTATTATGCAGATATTCTGATTAGTGGAATTCTTACTTTGGTAGATGAAAAAGAAGCGGGAGATGATGAAATCAAGGACATCATCATTGATCTGATTGAAAGATCTGGAAAGGACTAGAAATGTCAGAAAACAAAGAAAAAGATTTTACAGAAAGATTCAATACATTGAAAGATGAAGCACTCAAAGCAATGAAGGAAACAACAGAAGCAGTGCTGAAGAAATTGGATACAGAAAAAAGAAAGGCTGAAATTCGTAGTGAAATTGGTCATAATGCAAGAGAATTATCCAAAGCATATGAAAAGCTTGGAAGAGAATATTTCTTGTTGAAGGAAGGCAGTATCCAGGAAACAGATGAAAAAGAGACATTTGCTAAAATTAGAGACAAAGAAAAACTGATTGAGCTTTTAAACGAAAAACTCGATCAGCTGGATAAAGAATAAGGCATAAATAATAGGCTTTTCAGCAATACTGAAAAGCCTTCTTTTTTATGTGTGAAATATTAGAAATGTTAAATGAATGAAGAGTTTAGAAACAGTAAACAAAAAGTTTGAAAAAACTATTGCAACATTTCATGGAATATGTATAATAATTTTTGGTTTTATAAAAACTGATTTTAAGTTTAGTGTTGCTAAACAAAGGAGGGATATGATAGATATAGGGCATCGAATCCGACAATTACGCTATAAAAACGATCTAACGTTAGAGGAACTTGCTTCTAGAACAGAACTTACGAAAGGGTTTCTTTCACAGCTGGAAAACAATCTGACATCACCTTCTTTGCAGACACTAGAAGATATTGCGGAAGCATTGGGAACGACATTATCAAGATTCTTTGCGGTAGAAAATGATGAACAGATCGTCTTTACTTCCGATGATGAATTTGTAGATGAACAAGAAAACTGTACGATTCACTGGATTATTCCAAACGCACAGAAAAATGAAATGGAACCAATCCTGATTGAACTGGAAGCAAATGCAGAAAGTAAATTGATTGAACCTCATGAAGGGGAAGAGTTTGGATATGTATTGCGTGGAAGAGTATTGCTTGTACGTGATTCCAACAAAAAAGGAAACTTATTGAGAAAAGGTGATTCTTTCTATATCCGAGGAGATGAGTCACATTATTTGAAAAACGACACTGATAAGAAAGCGGTTGTTCTTTGGGTTAGTACGCCACCAGAGTTTTGACAGTGCAAAAGGAGATAGAAACATGGCAAAAAAGCTAATTGAAATCAAAAACATTGTGAAAAGATTTGATAATCAAGTTGTTTTAAAGGGAATCAACCTGGATATCAATGAAAATGAGTTTGTGACATTATTAGGTCCTAGTGGATGTGGTAAAACGACATTACTTCGTATCATTGCTGGATTCTTAGAGCCAGATGAAGGAAATGTTTTCCTTGATGGCGAAGATATTGCGACTGTTCCTGCGTATAAAAGAGACGTTAATACAGTGTTCCAGCACTATGCTTTATTTCCTCATTTAGATGTATATGACAATATTGCTTTTGGTTTAGCAATCAAGAAGCAGCCAAAGGATATTATTCATCAGAAGGTTATGAGAATGATTTCTCTTGTGGGTCTAGAAGGATTTGAACATAGAGATATTAATGCGATGAGTGGTGGGCAGCAGCAGCGTGTTGCGATTGCTAGAGCGCTAGTCAATGAACCTCAGGTTCTTTTGCTTGATGAATCTTTAAGTGCTTTGGATAAGAATCTAAGAAAAGAAATGCAGCTGGAATTGAAGGAAATTCAAAGAGAAGTTGGTATTACATTTATTTTCGTTACACACGATCAGGAAGAAGCATTAACAATGAGTGACAAAATCGTTATCATGCGTGATGGTATGATTGAGCAGGTTGGCTCACCATTAGAAGTGTATAACACACCAGTCAATGAATACTGTGCAAAGTTTATTGGTGACTCCAATATCATTGATGGAACAATGAAAAAGGATCGTCTTGTCAGCTTTGATGATGCTGATTATGTATGTGAAGACTATGGCTTTGCGGAAAACGAACCAGTTGATATTGTCATTCGTCCGGAAGATATCGATATTGTACCTAGAAATAGAGGCTTATTGAATGGGGAAGTAAAGTCTGTATTGTTCAAGGGTGTTCATTATGAAATCGTTGCGGAAACTTCTTCCGGTACTTCTAAGACAGTTATGATGCATGTTACAGGTGAACATGACGTTGTCAATGCAGAAGCACATGAAAGAATGTCTGCGACTAGCTTCTCTATGGACGTAGAAGACGTTAAGGATATTACTGACGCTGAAATCATTGCACGTGCAAACGCACAGGCATGGAATGATGATGAAGAAGATGTATCTATTCCGAATGTTAATTATGATCTAAAAGAAGATGAAGGTGTATATGACTGTACGTTTGAAACAGCAGCAGGTACAAAGATTACAATCAAGATCAATGTTGTAAAACCTGTTTCTGTAGAAGATGCTGGAAATGAAGAATCTATTCAGGCATTTAACTTCACTAAATCTGTAGATGAAATCAAGGAATCCGTTGCTTTAGATACAGACTTGATTCGCTGGGCAGATGCATATGCTTGGTCAACAGAAGATAACTCTCAGGTAGAAATCTGGGATGTTAAATATGACTTTGATGATGAAAATATCACAGAAGGTGACTATCCAATTACATTCTCCACACAAGGTAGAGAATTGAAACTTGAAACAACAGACCACCATGAAGTTGGTGAAAGAGTTGGACTTGAATGGAACCCTGAAGACATTCACGTCATGAGAAAGATGAATTGATAATGAAGTCATTTTCAAAGCTTGTTTATCCATACATTGTATGGATGATTGGAATGATCATTGTTCCAATGCTGATGATTGTTTTGTATGCATTTACTGTACAGGGAAACAGCGTGCTTACATTAACAATCACATTTGATAACTTTGCACGATTCTTTTCAGATCCCATCTTTCCAGGTGTTTTATGGAAATCTTTAAAGATGGCTTTGATAACAACGATCATATGTATTGCCATTGGTTATCCAACGGCATATATCATGGCTCGCCAAAAGCCAAAATCACAAGGCTTGACAGTATTGCTTGTTACATTGCCTATGTGGATCAATATGCTTGTTAGAACATATGCATGGAAGGGTATTTTAGGAAGACTAGGTGTGCCAGGTGAAATTAGTGTCTATGTTGGTATGGTGTATAACTTCCTGCCATTTATGATTCTTCAGATCTATACAGCATTATCAAAGATCGATGCATCTTTGATTACAGCTGCACACGACTTAGGTGCTGATGAAAAACAGACATTCTTGCGTGTTACACTGCCTCTTTCTTTAAGTGGTGTTGTTTCAGGTATTACACTTGTATTCCTGCCGGCAGTATCATCCTTCTTCATTCCAAAATTACTTGGTGGAGGACAGTATGTATTGATTGGTAACCTGATTGAAGATTATTTTGTTTCTACAGGAGACTGGAATTTTGGTTCAGCAATCTCATTGATCATGGCAGTCATTATTCTGATTTCTATGTATATCACTAGAAAATTAGATAAAGATGTAAAGGAGAAGTAACATGAAAAAGAAATCTGGTATTTTTTCAAAAATCTATCTTTGGGTTGTTTTAGCCTTCTTCTATTTACCAATTTTCTATGTTGTATTCTTTTCGTTTAACCGTTCAAAATCTTTAACAAGATTTACTGGTTTTTCTACAAAATGGTATGAAGCTATGTTCAACAACCGTTCTATTATGGAAGCAATCTGGTATACAGTACTGATTGCGGTCATTGCAACGATAGTATCTACGTTTGTTGGAACAATTACCGCAATTGGCTTGTCAAAATCTAAGAAGATCGTAAAAGAGATCGTTACACAGGTAAATAACCTTCCAATGTTAAATCCGGAAATCGTTACGGCGATTGGATTTATGTTGCTGTTCTCTTCTCTTAGAATTAAGACTGGCTTTACAACAATGCTTCTAGCACATATTGCATTCTGTATTCCATACGTTATCTTGTCAGTGATGCCTAGATTACGTACATTGGATCCAAATATTGCAGAAGCAGCAATGGACCTTGGATGCACACCGTTACAGGCAATGTTTAAGGTTATCATTCCACAGATCAAAGGTGGAATTGTAGCTGGGGCTTTGGTTGCATTCTCTATGTCATTTGATGACTTCGTTATTTCATTATTTACCACAGGACCTGGGGTATCTAATATTTCCATTTACGTATATTCCAACGTAAAGCGTGTGAATCCTACAATCAATGCGTTGAGTGCAATTATTGTATATGTTGTGACAGCAGTGTTGATTCTTGTAAATGTTGTTCCAATGATTCGTGAAAGGAGAAAAAAGAAACATGAAACAATTGAAAAAACTCTCTAAAATCTTATTAGCATCTTCTACTTGTTTGGCATTGACTGCCTGTGGCGGTGACTCTGGTAAATCTGAAGAGCACATTGATGCACAAGAACAGTTTGGATGTAATGTCTTAAATGTTTATAACGCAGGTGAATATATTGGGGAAGATGTAATTTCTACATTTGAAAAAATGTATAATGCGCGTGTTAACTATGATACATTTGAATCTAATGAAATTATGTATACTAAATTATTAGGCGGTTCTTCTTATGATGTCATCGTTCCTAGTGACTACATGATTGAAAGAATGATTTCTGAAGATATGCTGCAGCCTTTGAATAAGGAACAAATGAAAAATGAAAAGGATCTCAACCCTGCAGTAGTGCAAACGAGAGAATCCTTTGATCCAGATGGTGTATATTCTATGCCATACTTCTGGGGAACAGTTGGTCTTGTCTATAACAAAGAGGTTGTTGATGCAGACACAATCAAAAAAGAAGGCTGGGAAGTCTTAAAGGATACAAACTATAAGGGTGATATCTATTTCTATGATTCACAGCGTGATGGATTCATGATTGCATTTAAAGCACTTGGCTATTCTATGAATACAGATGATGAAAACCAAATCCAGGATGCATATCAGTGGCTAAGAGAAATGAACGATACAATGGAACCAGCATATGTTACAGATGAAGTGATTGACGGTATGGCAAACGGTGAAAAGGCAATTGCGGTTATGTATTCTGGAGACGCTGCATATGTATTGAGTGAAAACCCAGATATGGACTGGGTTGAACCAGATCAGGGTACAAACAAGTGGCTTGATGGAATGGTAATTCCTAAGAATGCATCTTGTTCAGGATTGGCAAATGAATTCATTAACTATATGACAAGCTATGATATTCAGTTAGCAAACAGTGAATATGTTGGCTATACACCTGTTAGAAAAGATGTTGAAGATTATCTTGCGGGAGAAGATGGTGACTACTTTGAAAATAAGGCATATGCAACAAGAACAGACGGCAAGAATGATGAAACATTCCACTACAGTGAAAAATTAACAAAACAGTTAAGTGATTTGTGGAATAAAGTTAAGATTCAATAAGAAGAAAGGGAGCAATCCCTTTTTTCTTATAGTATGATAGTAGCAATGCATGAGGGGGAATTGTATGGAAAAGGATACATATCATATTGATTTGACACAGGGAAATCTAATCAAGAACTTATTTGCGTTTTCTGTACCATTGATGTTAACAAATTGTCTGCAGATGGTATTTAACGCTGCAGATACAATTGTTGTGGGGAAATTTTCTGGATCTACGGCTTTGGCTGCGGTTGGTGCTACGGGCAGTGTCATATTTTTGTTAATATCTTTGTTTAATGGAATTACGATTGGTACAAATATTGTTGTATCTAAATACATTGGAGCAAAGGATGATGAGAAAACAAGAATTGCTTCTCATACGTCAATCTGGCTTGCATTTACGGTAGGCATCTTTTTGACATGTGTTGGTCTTTTTTTCTCAAGACCGTTGTTAAAACTGATGTCTACGCCTGAAGATTTAATAGAGTATAGTACGATATATATGAAGATTTACTTTACGGGTATTATATTCATGCTTGTCTATAATTTTGCGACTGCAATTTTAAGATCATCTGGAGATACAAAACGACCTTTGTACTTTTTGATGATTGCGGGTGCATTGAATGTTGTGTTGAATCTCTTATTTGTCATTGTATTTCATCTTGGTGTTGCTGGTGTTGCTTTAGCAACTGTAATTTCACAGGCAGTCAGTGCAATACTTGTGATGATTACATTAATGAATGAAACGAATGCGACGAAGTTCTACTGGGGGTATTGTAAACTTGATCTTCCAATCGCAAAAGAAATTCTTTCCATTGGTATTCCTGCGGGAATTCAGGGTCTTGTGTTCTCTTTCAGTAATGTTGTGATTCAATCAAGTATTAACTCTTTTAACAGCAGTAATTTAATTGCGGGCAATAGTGCAGCAATAAATCTGGAAAACTTTGTATATATTGGTATGGATGCTTTTGATAAGGCAACTGCTACGTTTACTGCAGCAAATGTTGGTTCTTCTAATTATAAACAGATTAGAAAGATATTGTTGATTACAATGATGTTGACTGTTGCGAGTGGATTGCTGATTAGTGGAATCATTTATCTTAATTCAAACTTATTCTTACGTTTATATACAAATTCTAGCGATGTTGTGCATTATGGAATGTATCGTCTGGCATTTGTTACATTGTTATTGCCAATTCAGGGAATTGCGGACACATTTATTGGATCTTCTAGAGGGATGGGATATTCTTCTGTACCAACATTGTTAATGCTTGTTGGTATTTGTGGAGTTCGTTTAGTCTGGCTGTTTACTGCGTTTTCTGCAGTTCGTAAACTTGAAGTGTTGTATGCATGCTTTCCAATCAGCTGGGTTATAACAGATATTATAGAAGGTATTGTCTGGGTATACAGCTATCGAAGATTCATGAAAGAACATCAATCATAAAAGATAAAACCAGTACGTGTGATGTACTGGTTTTTAAGTGGGAATATGATAAATGTATATAAAATAAGAGAATAGAACGATATGGCTTTGAAATATGATTTAGAGAGTTAGTGTTATGAATAACAGATATTGATATAATGGTGCTAGAAAATATTTTTAAAAGATTCAATTAGGGGCTATTATGAATAAAAAAGAAAAATTGAATGATGAGAAAAAAGAGAGAACTGATTATGTAAAGAAAGGTTTTAAACTTTTTGATAATGTTGCTAAAGTGGTTGGTGATAATTCTAAAGTTTTCTTTGATGAAGCTAAGAAATTTACAGAAGATGTTGCTGTACCAACTGTTAAGAAAGCTGTTGAAGCTACAGCAGAATTTACACAGGATAAAGCAATTCCAACAGCAAAAGATGTAACTGATAAAACGGTGAAAGCGGTAAAAGAAACTTCTGAAAAAGTTGTTAATAAAGTTAAGACATCTATAACAGAAGAACAAATGCAAGAAATTCTTACTTCTCTTTATGTTAAGTCCGTAGATGGAATTCCAAAAGTAAGTTTACCAATCGATGATCTAGTCAAGGATTATATTAGTAAAAATCCGAATGTTGAATTAGCAGCAAAATCATTAATTAAGAACTCTACAATTAAATGTGGTGCATCAGGATTTGTTACTAGTTTTGGTGGATTCGCCGCGATGATTGCTACATTGCCAGCAAATATTACGAGTGTGATGTATGTTCAGTTGAGAATGTGCTGTGCTATTGCAAAAATGGCGGGATATGATATTCATTCTGATCAAGTTCAAACATTAATATTTGCATGTTTAACTGGATCTGCAATGTCAGATGTATTGAAACAGGCAGGTGTCAAGTTTACTAATAAAATAGGTGCAGCTATGATTGAAAAGATACCAGGAAAAACTTTAACAATGATCAATCAGAAAGTTGGTTTTAGATTTATTACTAAATTTGGAGAAACTGGAATTGTTAATCTTGGAAAACTAGTTCCAGTTGCTGGTGGAATTATTGGCGGTGGAATTGATGTTGCAAGTACACAAATAATTGGAAATAATGCTTTTAGCTTATTTTTTAAAGGGGAAATTCCATCAAAAGATGAAATAGAAAAATCAATTCCAGTAGATGTTGAAGCTGTAGAAGTAGAAGATATTGATAACGAGACTTTAAAAAATGCAATTAATGAAGGAGTAACACTTGAGAAAGTGAAAAGCTAAAGTTTCAATAGAAATAATGGAGAATGGGAATGAAAAAAATAATTGAGAGAATAATGTTGATTGGAATATCTTTATCTTTGCTGGTAATTACTCCAATCGATGCATATTTTAATAATTCTGGAAATGAGTTGACTTCTGATTTTTCTCAGATGACAGATAAACAGAAAAATTCAATTGCGATGCTTAATTATATGACAGTTTTAACAAAGGAAATTAATTCCTCATCTAATGGCAAACTTTATTTAGATGGTATTTATTCAGAAATTGTTAATAATATTAATCCAAATGCTGTTGATGATGATACAAAATATGAGATTGATTTATTGCTGGATACAATTCAAAACTATCAGTCAATTGAAACAAAAAGAGAACGCTTGAAATATATTTATGAACAAAATCAGGCAAAAACATTGAAAAGTGCCATTCCTAATCCGCTGGGATTAATTAGTGTAATTCAATCTAAAAATCCATTGGAAGGTATTGTTTCCGTAGCGTATATGGCAATAGATTCAAAGTCTAGCTATGATTCTTATATGACAGAAATTGAAAATCAGTTTTTGGAAGATAATTGGAATTTAGATGATGAGGCATCAGAAAATCTTCATGAAAGCCGTAAAGATGCATTTTCTTATATGATTGAAATGTGCAATGAAAATGATTTGGATGGTAGTCTTGCATTAACAGAAAATACAGTTGATGATTTCGTGAAATGGGAAAATAGTTCTAGTCTAATAAGAAAAATTGAATTTTTAGAGAAAAATCAGGAAACATATAAAGCTTATGGTAGATATTGGTTAGTTTTAGCTGAAGCATATTATCAAAATGAGATGTATAGTAAATGTATTGATGCAATAGATGAATATAAAAATTTAGATATCAATATATTTAGAAAAGATACAGATTATGCTAAAGCACTAACTATGGCTTTAGTTTGTGCTGAAAATTTGTATTCTAATGAAAAATATGAAGAAGCAGCTAATTGTTATTTGAAGGAAATAGTTAATAATATTGAATTGAATGACTGGTCTTTGAGATATTTTGTATCTTCAGCATATTTCAATCTTTATGGCAAAACAAACAAAAGATTTTATCTGTATAAAGCATTTGAGAAAGTTGAAGAAAACGTTAACTATCTAGTAGATGAACAACGAGAAAAAAACAAAATTTATTTAGCAGATGTAAAAAAGGTTGAAAGTAAAAAAAGTGATACAAAAGAGCAGAAGAAAGAAATAAAAAAATATAACAAAATGCTGGAAAAGGAGAGGAAAACAGAGTTACCCCCAGTTTATGAACCTCTTTTGGTCAATTGTGAATTGTTATTTACAGTAGGTGAGGAATTGAATATTTCTGAGAAAGAAAAAAATAAAATAAATGAAATACTACATGAAAAAAACCAACCTTTATTCTTGGTGGAACAATTGGACAAAAAATATTGGTATGGAGCAGAAAAAGTAGAAAAACCAAATATTACTTTTGACGGTAGCTCATTAATTATCCCGGCTAGTTATGTGTATCAGGATTCGATTGTTACATTAAAAGTGAATGATACAGAATTTTCAGATTGGAAAGTAAATAAAGTAGAACGAAAAGGCAAGAAGGAATTCAGTCAATATTTAGTGACATATAAAAGTGATTCGATAAAAAAACAAAAATTCGATGAAAATTCAAATATCACTTTAGTATTAAACAATGGAAAAAATGATGCTGGAAATTCACTTTCTTGTAAATTTAAAGCAAAGAAAGAAAAGACAATGATCATAATGGATAAAACCACCTTTGAAATGGAGTGAAATCATGAAAAAATGGAGGAAAGGAATTTTAGTATTAATTACAATATGTATGGTGTTGCAAACTCCTCTCACCATTTTTGCTCATAATAGAAGTGAACATAATAAAGAACTGGAAGCTGTTTTGTTAGGAGAAGGATATTCGAAATATAAAACAGATAAAATAAAAGAAACGATTACGTATATTGAAGATGCTTCATATTTAACAATTGATCAATTTTCTAGATCAAAAGATAATCCGGAAGGAAAAAATAAATTCGAAGAATTAAAAAGTGCAGGTAAAATAAGCAGATTTTTAAAATTTGAAAGTATTGACTACAATACTGAGATTTTAGGGGGAAATGTAACTGGAAAAATTCATCGCGCTCATACACATCAAGGATGGAAATATAGTTCGGGGCTAAAAAAAATAGATATATTTTTGAAAAAACGCAGAGAAATCTTATTATCAACATTAGATAAAGTATTTTTATTTGATGATAAAAAAATTGGTAATGGGTTTATAACTGGCTACAGTGATAAATGTAATGCCTTAGCTGGAATTATATATTATGTTCATATTTTAGGTGATTATGACGAAGCTGAAAAGAAAGAAAGTATTGGAAAGCTTATGGATTTAGCGGGGAGAAATGATGGTAATAATATGATTTCTGAATTGATAGAATATTGCGAAACACTTTTTTCTTCTCAAAAGAAATCTTGTATATATAAAAAACTTATTAAAGAATTGAAAAGCATAGAAAAATCAGCTAGTAAACTTTTGAAAAGTGAAGGTGGTATTAATACAGATGAAAAATTTGATGAATATCATGAGTGTGCTGCTGAAGTGATGGAAACGTTAAAAGATAATATTCCATCTTTACTTGAAAATGAAAAATTTTTCAAAGATGTTTTTTATTCAAATTAATAGTCTAAAAAATGCATAACAAGTTTATTATGCATTTTTTATATCTCCCAAATACATGGACTGAGCAAAAGTTCGAAAAAATAATACAAATACAAAAAAAACCGCTATTTTTAGCGATTTTTAAGTCTTTAAGTGGTGGGGACGATGGGACTTGAACCCACACGGTGTTGCCACCACCGGATTTTAAGTCCGATGCGTCTGCCGATTCCGCCACATCCCCATATCCCTTAATAAGTGGAGGTGCCTGCCGGGGTCGAACCGGCGCTCGCAGAGTTGCAGTCTGCTGCCTTACCACTTGGCTAAGGCACCATTGGTTAGTGCTTTATTAGTATACCAAAACTACAATATAATGCAAGAAGAAAATTAAAAAATTTTAACAAAGTTAGTTACTATTCACCGATAAATGAATAAATATAAAAGCTGTCAATAGCAGTTATCCA
>OLPU01001805.1_pt1 | contig 15264 bp, 12 predicted proteins | sample 1673111 | NCBI WGS metagenome assembly OLPU01 (sample SAMEA3136755, study PRJEB25190) | human gut metagenome | reverse complement strand
ATATTAATAACTCTATGTGTATTATTGAAAATATATTATCCAAAGTTTAGAGGATTTATGGGGGAATTTTGGGTAAAGTTAGAATTAGGAAAATTACCTAAAGACAAATATATTGCTTTAAATGATATTATGATAAAAGATGATAAAGGAACTCATCAAATTGATCATTTAGTTTTGTCTCAATTTGGAATTTTTGTAATAGAAATGAAAAACTATTATGGTTTGATTAAAGGGAAAGAATTTGATAATAAATGGTGTCAATATTTAGGAAAAACAAAAAATTATTTTGTAAATCCTATTCATCAAAATTATGGGCATATAAAATCTTTATCAAATTTACTTAAGTTTTCATCTGTAGTCAGTATAGCTACATCATTATTTTTTTCTATATAATTTTCTAACATTTCTTTAATAATTTCAATAGTTTTTTCATTTTTACCTCTAATTATTTTTAAATGTGCTTTTGGAGCATAATGCCTATACTTCATTCCAGGCGCCTTTGGTTTTAAATCAGCAGTTGGTTTTGATTTTAAAGCCTTATCTATATCAATATTAGAATCTATTTCCCTAAGCATTTCTAAAGTTATTCCACCTGGTCTTAATACCATTGGAGGATTAACTGTGCAATCAATAATAGTAGATTCAACTCCAATATCACTACTTTCTCCACCAATTATATAATCAACTCGACCATTTAAATCTTCCACACATCTTTCTACTTCAGTTGGACTTGGCCTCCCTGATATATTAGCTGATGGTGCAGCAATTGGTTTTTCTGAAAGCTCTATAAGTTTAAGCGCTATTTGTGAATTAGGCATTCTTATACCAATTGTATCAAGATTTGCACTTGTCATATTAGGTATAATATCTTTTTTTTCTAAAATTATAGTTAATGGACCTGGCCAAAATTTATCAATCAATTTTTGAGCTATAGGAGGAACCTCTTTTACTAAACTAGAGATATCTTTAGAGCTAACATGAACAATTAATGGATTATCTTGTGGCCTTCCTTTAGCAATAAATATCTTTTTTACAGACTCTTCATTTAATGCATTTGCCCCTAGACCGTATACTGTTTCTGTAGGAAAAGCTACTATTCCACCAGCTCTTATAACTTCTGCAGCTTCCTCCATAAATTTAATATCTTTTTTAATATCTTTAATTATGGCAACCTTAGTTTCCATAAGGAATTACCTTCTTTCTTTAAATTTCTTTTTGACTTCTTGCTATTTTTATACTATCTATAGCTGATACCGTATATGTAGCATTAACACAGTTTCTATATATATTATCTAAAAGTATATATTTTTTTAATTCTCCATATTCAATAACCTTAAAATAAAAAGCTACATCCGGATTTATTCTTTTTAGCCGTCTATACTCAACTGCTGCCTCTTCATATTTTTTCATAAACTCTTTATTTATTAGCTTCATCTTTTGATTTTTAACTTTTCCTCTAGTAACAACTATAATTTCCATATCTTCATTATTTTTATTGGTATGTACAATAGCTATTCTATCACATTGAATATATGTATAAGATGAAAATAACCCATCTCTAAACTTTAATTTATTATTAGCACAAATAAAATTCAATGTATAGTCATTAACTTTTCTTATAATTGATATGAAAATAAGAATTTCTATTAGTAATAGAAATGCTAACATAGTGAAAGTCCTAATATATGCTAAGTAAGTTATAATCGGAAGGAATATTGCTAAAAAAAACATAAAAATAATAAACAGCTTATTATACCTCTTTTGTTTCTTTAATGCTTTTTCAATCTTCATATTATCACCTATTTTAAAAGCCTTACATTAAATAATGCAAGGCTTCTAAACGCATTATATTGAATCAGTATTACCCATTGCTTGCATTTTTTCTGCTTGGTCTGCAGTAATTAACGCATTTATAACTTCTTCAATATCTCCATTCATAAAAGTATCTAATTTATATAATGTTAATCCAATTCTATGATCAGTAACTCTTCCTTGAGGATAGTTATAAGTTCTTATTCTTTCACTTCTATCCCCTGTACCAACTTGACTTTTTCTATCTTCTGCAATTCCTGCAAGTCTTTCAGCTTCTGCAACTTCATAAAGTCTAGCTCTTAATACTTTCATGGCTTTTTCTTTATTCTTAAGCTGTGATTTTTCATCTTGACATGCAACAACTGTACCTGTAGGTATATGTGTTATTCTAACTGCTGAGTCTGTTGTATTAACGCATTGTCCTCCATTACCTGAAGATCTGTAAACATCAATTCTTAAATCTTTATCATTGATTTCTATTTCAACATCATCAACTTCTGGTAAAACCGCAACTGTAGCTGTAGAAGTATGGATTCTACCTGAGCTTTCTGTATCTGGCACTCTTTGTACTCTATGTACACCACTTTCATACTTAAGCTTTGAATAAGCACCATTACCTTTAATCATAAATACAACTTCTTTAAATCCACCAAGGTCATTTTCATTTGAACTCATCATTTCAACCGACCATCTTTGAGATTCTGCGTATCTTGTATACATTCTGAAAAGATTTGCTGCAAATAATGCCGCTTCATCTCCTCCAGCTCCACCTCTGATTTCAACAAATACGTTTTTATCATCGTTAGGATCTTTTGGTAATAATAAAATTTGAATTTTCTTTTCTAATTCTTCTTCTTGTTCTTTAAGACTTGAAATTTCTTCAGCTAACATTTCTTTCATTTCTTTATCTGTTTCTTCTTCTAACATTTCTTTGTTAGCTTCTAAATCCTCAACTACCTTTTTATATTCTCTATATGCTGTTACTATTATTTCTAAGTCAGCATGTTCCTTACATAACTTTCTCCACTCTTTTTGATTAGCCATTATTGAAGGATCTGATATTTTAACTGATAGTTCTTCGTATTTATTTTCCGTAAATGCTAATTTATCTAATAACATAGTATCACTCCGTACTGTATTTTTTCATATTGAAATATTATAACATAATAATCATGATTTTATCAAGTTCTAACAAGCACATAATATTTTTCTAAAGCTCACCTATAACCACTCTATCATGCCCAGCTAAATCCTTAACTATTCTTATATTTTTATATCCTTTTTCACTCATTAAATCACTAACCTCTTTTCCTTGGTCATGACCTATTTCAAAGGCTAATATCCCATTATCATTTAATATTTTATCACTATCATAAACAATTTTTTTATAGAAATATAAACCATCTTCTCCACCATTTAAAGCTGTATGAGGTTCATACTTTTTAACATCATCCATTAATGTCTCTATAATCTCTTCCTTTATATATGGTGGATTAGAAACTAATATATCATATTTATTTTGTTGATTTATAGGCTCTTCTAGTAAATCACTTTTTATAAATGTTGCTCTAGAGTTTAAATTATGCTTTGTTATATTCCTCTTAGTTACTTTTTCCGGAATATCATAATAATCAATTAAATCTACCTTAGTGTTTTCTCTTAAATAAGCAACAGATATACCTATAGCACCACTTCCACAACATAAATCACAAACTGTATACTCTCTATCATCCTTAATAATATTAAGAATTTCTTCTACTAATATTTCAGTATCTCCTCTTGGAATAAGTACACCTTCTTGAATATGAAAATCTAACCCCATAAATTCAGCACTCTTTAATATATACTTAATAGGCATTTTTTCTTTTCTTTTATTTATTAATCTATAAAATTCTCTTTCTTTGAATTTGCTAACTTCCTCTTCCTTGTTAGTAATTAAATAAAGTTTATCTTTTCCAAGAACTTTTCCTAATAATAATTGAGTATCTAATATATAAGTTTCTATATCGGCTTCTTTCAATATCTTATTCCCATCTATTAATAATTCCCCAATTGTCTTCTTATATTCAATTCCTTCTGCTGCCATTAAAGATTTTATAGCAACTTCTAATTGAGAATCATCAGGCTCCTTAGTAGTAAGCTCTTGTAATTTTAAACCTGGATATGCAATAATTTTTCCCAATTTACTTTCAGTCCTTCCAAGCCATTTTATTAATTCATAAGTAATTCCAGCCACTATAGGCATTAATACTATTCTCAGTATAAATCTTTGCCAGAATCCACCCCATCCAGTTAAACTAAATAAAACAATACTAACTATCATAGTTAAAAATAAAAAATTTGTTCCACATCTTGGATGTAACCTTCCAAACTTTCTTACATTTTCAACAGTTAGTTTTTCTTCAGCTTCATAACAAAATATAGTTTTATGTTCTGCTCCATGATATTGAAATACCCTATATATATCATCTAGCTTACTTATCAAATACATATAAGTTATTAAAATAGATATTCTTATTGCTGATTCAATTAAATTTAATATTATAGAAGATAATCCAATATTTTTAAATATTGACGCTACTGCAGTAGGTATACCAAGAAACAATCCAGCAGCAATTAAAAGGGAAATCATCATAGTTATTGTAACAATCAAATCATTTGCACCTTTATCTCCTAATTTCTTTTTAAGCCAAAGATCAAATTTTGATTCCTCTTCATCTTCTTCAAAAAAACTTGCAGAATAATTTAATGTATTAATACCAACTATTAATGAATCTATTAATATAGCCGCTCCTCTAACTATAGGGATATTTAAAATTCTATATCTTTTTGTTATTGGCTTTGTTTTCTTAACTTTAACTTCTATTTTTCCATTTGGAGTTCTTACCGCAGTTGCTAATCCTTTAGACCCACGCATCATAACTCCTTCAATTATAGCCTGACCCCCAACATCACATTTTCTCATATCATCACTCTTTCATTTTATTTTTAATTTTTAAATTTAAAGTAACAATGTCCACATAAAGATTCATATTCAACATTGTCTACATTATCTATAGCAACTTGCTCACCCTCAAAAACAAATTTTCCATTTATTCTTCTACCATTTAAAACTGCTTTTCTTCCACATTTACATATAGTTTTTAACTCCTCTATGCTATGTGCCAATAATAGTAACCTTGTACTTCCTTCAAAGCCTTGCATTTTAAAATCTGTTCTAAGTCCATAGCAAATAACTGGTATATCTAGACAAACTGCAATTTCAAAAAGTTCATCTATTTGATGAGATTTTAAAAATTGTACTTCATCTACTAATATACAATCTATTTTATACTCATTTTCTTCCCATCTTTTAATCTCTTCATATATATTTTGTTCGTCATTAATTAATAAATCAACTTTGCGCTCAACACCTAATCTAGATACTAGCTTATCTCCACCTTTTTTATCAGTTGATGGTTTAATTAATACAACCCTCATTCCACGTTCTTCATAATTATGTGCTACCTGCATAAGGTTTGTAGATTTTCCTGAATTCATGGCACCATATCTAAAATATAATTTGCTCATACCGTCTCTCCTTCTCATATTTGTCTATTTCGATTATAGCATTTTAATATATACTTAAAAAGATGTTTTTATTTCCTAGTTATATTGACTGCTTTTCCCCCTTATGTTATAATTCATTAGGTCATTGAATTAATTCAATGAATGTATTTTGAAAGAGGTGAATCAAATGAAACAAGGCATACATCCAGAATACCATCACGATGCTGTGGTTAAGTGCGCATGTGGAAATACTTTCACAACTGGTTCTGTTAAAGAAGAGTTAAAAGTTGATATATGTGCTAAATGCCACCCATTCTTCACTGGTAAGCAAAAAATCGTTGATATCGGCGGTAGAGTTGACAAGTTCAATAAGAAGTTCGGTCTTAACAAATAAGATTAAATTGGAATTTATGAGAAAGAATTATGTTCTTTCTCATTTTTTCTTTTAATAAGAAAATTAATAAAAGAGGCTTTTTATTTAATAGAACTAGTAATACAAACTTTTCAACTTTGGAATTTGTCTTTGGAATTTGTATTTATCTATTTTAAAAATAAGCCTCTTTATATATGCTATTAACTATTTTTTAAATATATCATTCTTAGGAAAAACCTGAATAAACTCTTTATTATTTTTTGTTTTAGATAACATATTTATTAGATTTTCTGTAACATTTTCAATATTACCATCTCTATACATAACTTTTCTAATAGCGAATGCTACTTCTTTTTCTTCATCTGATAATAATAAATCCTCTTTTCTAGTTCCAGACTTATAAATATCAATTGCAGGGAATATTCTTCTTTCTTGAAGTTTTCTATCTAAGTGAACTTCCATATTACCAGTTCCCTTAAACTCTTCAAATATCATATCATCCATTCTTGATCCTGTCTCAACTAGTGCTGTAGCAAGAATAGTTAAGCTTCCGCCTTCCTCTATATTTCTTGCTGCTCCAAAGAACTTTTTAGGCATTATTAATGCACCTGGATCTAATCCTCCTGATAATGTTCTACCTGTTGGATTTATTGTTAAATTATAAGCTCTAGATAACCTAGTTATACTGTCTAATAATATAACAACATCCTTTCCTTGTTCTACCATTCTTTTAGCTCTCTCTAATACCATTTGAGCTACCTTTGCATGGTTTTGTGGTTCCTCATCAAATGTTGAGTAAATAACATCACCATTTATAGATCTTTTCATATCAGTAACTTCTTCAGGTCTTTCATCTATTAATAAAACTATAAGTTTAATATCAGGATGGTTCTTACTAATATTTTGTGCAACCTTTTTTAATAAAGTAGTTTTACCGGCTTTTGGTGGAGCAACAATGATTCCTCTTTGTCCCTTTCCTATTGGACAAATAATATCCATTAATCTAGAAGACAAATCCTTCTCATTATTAGTTTCTAAATGTAACCTTTCATTAGGATATATAGGAGTTAATGTTTCAAAGTTCTTTCTTCCTATAGCCTTTTCTGGGTTATCCCCATTTACTTTTTCTACAAATAATAAAGCCTTAAATTTTTCTCCTTCTTTAGCTTCCCTTACTTTCCCTTGAACTTCATCACCTGTTCTTAAGTTAAATCTTCTTATTTGTGATGGAGATACATATATATCATTTTCTCCAGTTAAGTAATTATTACATCTTAAGAATCCAAAGTTATTATTTTCTTGAACCTCTAATACGCCCTTAGAAGAACCTGATTCATTTATCATAACCTTTAGTCTCTCTTTTTTCTCTTCTTTTTGCTCGTCTGTCATAGAGTAATTTTCTCTATTTTCATAACTATTTGAAAAAGTATTATTAAAATTTTCTTGCTCTCTTACTTTAGGCGCTATTCTTTCTGTTAAAATCACTCCATTTTTTTCTATAGCATTAGGAGTAACCTTTAATAACTCATCTATTATTTCACTTTTCTTTAATTTACTTATATTTTTTATTCCAAGCTCTTTAGCCTTGTTTTTTAAATCAACTAAAGTCATCTCAGCATATGTCTCTCTGGTCAAATTGACACCTCCAATAGTTTTTTAATTTGGGATAATAATAGATTAAACCTAAGGTTTGATATATTTGAAATGAAATAGACTCTTATTAAAATAATAATATACAATATAGCATTAATTAAGTTTATATATAATTATGAACTAATAATCTTTAAAATTCAATAGAAAGTTATATTATAAGCTTATCCTCTTTTATAAAATTTATAATCTACGAATTATAAAAAACGAAGCCTTATATATTCTCTTTGTATTGTTGTTCTTCCATTGCAGCTTCTATAAAGGTCCTAAATAATGACTGTGGATTATTTTATGATATTTCATCTGTAGATAAAATTGAGCTACCGCAAAATATGGATAATCCTCATATAGACTTGTATATATTAATCAATTAATAAAAAAACTATATCCTCCCTTTATAAATTTTGAGGATATAGTTTTTTAATTTAATATACTCTATTTTAAACTAATAAAATATTTCATACACTTTAATTATTAAACTTCTATAGTATTCTTTCTATCATTATATAAAAATGGCTCTGATAAATTAACATTAAACCATTGAATTAATGGCCCCATAAATAATGCTGTTATTACTGTTCCCACTCCTACAGATGCCTTCAAAACAAATCCAGTGGTAACACAAATTAAATCAGTCATTATTCTACAAAATCTAAATTGAGCAATTTTCTTATCAGCCATAATCTTAGAAACTGCATCATATACAGATACCCCTAAATCAGCAGTAAAATATAAAGAAGCTGCAAAACACATTATTACCACACCAGAAATTAATAATATTACTCTTACTAAAAGACCAGGATTGATAATTGTATTTTCAATAAAACTTCTTGTAATATCAGCCACAAAGCCATTTCCAACTAAATTAAATATAGTCGCTATTCCAATATAATGCTTATCTACTATAAATACAAAGACTAACATAACTGCACATAATATGCTGTAAAAAAGCCCAAATGATAAACTTGTTAAATTACATACTCCTGTTGTAAAGCTAGTAAATGGATCAGTTCCTAAAGCTGCTGCTTGAAATATTCCAACGCTCATTCCAGTAATAATTACACCAATAAAGGCCATTAAAACCCTCTTAAATTTTAAGTTCATGCTCTTATACCTCTGCTTTTAAAACGTAAATTTTTGACCAATAATCTGTACAAGTTTCTCCCTCATCTAATACTTGACCTGCTGATGGATCTGTAGTTATTAATCCCAAATTCATTAATTCACTTCCATAGTGAGAATTATTACTTCCTTTTATAGAATATAATAAGTTTTCATCTAACCCATGTAGTTTCATTCTTCTAAATGAACAATTAATATCATTTAATATCTTAAAATAAGCAACAATTGCTTCTTTCTTATCTTCTGATACAACCATCCATGCAGAAATATTATTTTCAAAAGGACTTTGAAGTCTAAAGAAGGTTCCCTTTTGTATAAGCTCTCTATACTTCTTTACAAATTGAACTTGTTCCTTTATTATTTCATGCTCTTCTTCAGATAATTTAGTTAAATCTAATTCATATCCAAATGCACCAAAGTAAGCAACATTACCTCTTGTTTCTAATGGAGTATTACGGAAAAGCTGATGATTTGGAGTTATTGATACATGAGCTCCCATACTACTTATTGGATAGGCATAAGAAGTTCCATATTGAATCTTAATACGTTCAACAGCATCAGAATCATCACTAGTCCAGCATTGAGGTGCATAATACATCATTCCAGCATCAAATCTTCCACCACCACTAGCACATGATTCAAATAAAATATAAGGATGCTTATTAATTAATCTTTCATATAAATCATAAACTCCTAAAATATATCTATGGAATACTTCTCCTTGCCTATGAGCAGGTAAAAATGCTGAATAGCATTCAGTAATAGATCTATTCATATCCCACTTAATATAAGAAATATTAGATTCAGTTAAAATCTTATCCACCATTTGATAAATGTAATCAACAACTTCAGGATTTGAAAAGTCTAATACATATTGATTTCTTCCATGAGATACACTTCTATTTGGAGTTTTAATTACCCATTCAGGATGATTTCTATATAAATCACTATCCTTATTAACCATTTCAAGTTCAAACCATAATCCAAACTTCATTCCTAAACCTTCTATTTTCTTAGAAAGGCCTGAAATTCCATTTGGTAACCTATTAGTATTTGCATACCAATCTCCAAGTCCACTAGTATCACTACATCTAGTTCCAAACCATCCATCATCTAAAACAAATAACTCAATTCCATCTTCCTTTGCAGTTTTAGCAATATCAACAAGTATGTCTTCTGTAAAATCAAAGTAAGTGGCTTCCCAGTTATTAATTAAAATTGGCCTAACCTTATCTCTCCATTCACCTCTAGCTAATCTTGTTCTATAAAGCTTGTGATATGTTTGGCTAACACCATTCATTCCCTTATCAGAATAAACCATTACTGCTTCTGGAGTTTGGAATTCTTCACCTTCACCTAAGTGCCATGTAAATCCAAAAGGATTTATTCCCATTAACACTCTAGAAACATCATAAGTATCTACTTCTACCTGTGCTAAGAAGTTTCCACTATAAACTAATGAAAAACCTAAAGCTTCCCCTTGGAATTCATCAGCATTTGGTCTCTTTAATGCTATAAATGGATTATGATTATGACTTGAATTTCCTCTTGCACTACTTACAGCTTGTATACCTTGTTCTAATTTTCTATGCTTTACTTCTCTTTCTCTTGCCCAAGCACCTGATAATTGAATCCATTCGTAATTGCAGTCAGGTAAATCTAAACACATACTCATAGCATTAGTAAGTTCTAAATCTTCCTTACCCTTATTTATAAATCTACAGCTTCTTGCTATTGCTGATTCATTATTAAATATTGTATAAATCAAAATTAGTTCTGCATTAATAACTGAATCAAATAATGTAATTTCAAGAGTATCAGCTTCTGAAGCTTCTTCTGTATAAGTAGCTGGAAGTGACTTCAACTTAGGCTTACCGCTATATATTTTATGAGAAATATATTTAAAATTAGTTATTCTACTGCCATTATTTTGTAAAATTTCATATGCAGGATATTTAAAGTCTGTTGTTCCATATGAAGGATATTCCTGCTTTATATGCTCTAAAGAAAATTCATATCCCCCTTCATATACATATGCAGTCATTGGTCTATATGCATTTTCAAGTAAATAATCATAATTATCTCTTTTGTGAATTCTCTTCCCAAAATATAATTGACCTAATTGATTGTTTCTTAAAATTTTTATAATGTAACTTATACTATTGTTAAATAAGTGAAATTCCCTACTTTTTTCATTAAAAATAATACTCATTAATTCTCCTCCTAATCCCCTTAAAATTAATTACCATTTATATCTCTTTTCACTTTTATTATAGAAGAATTAAATATATATAGTAGGCTGTTTTGTTGAATAAAACCTAGTAAATGTTTACTCTTTTTCAAAATTAATATACTATTCCTTATTATTTGATATAATTAAAAACAACTTATACAAAATATATAACGTTAGGCTTTATATATTTTGTATAACATATGGGAGGTGAATATTATGGAGGATTCTTTTGTACTACAATTATCAAATAGAAAATTTAAAGATTTTTATCTTTGTTTTTGTGGACATGCTAAATGTGAAACACTACACAGCTTTGGACCTGCAGTAAGGGCAAACTATATAATTCATTACGTTTTATCCGGAAAGGGATATTATCATGTTGGAGATAAAAAATATGCTCTTGAGAAAAATCATGGTTTTTTAATTGAACCTAATATTAGAACCTTTTATCAAGCAGATGCCAACGATCCTTGGACATATGTTTGGATAGGCTTTTCAGGTCCAATGGCTCCTGAATACCTTTATGAAATTGGGTTAAATCATAACGACTTAATCTTTCAAAATGATAATGCTAATGAAATAAAAGATTTAATATTTAAAATGTTAAAGCATAATGAAGCAAATCTTAAGGAAGAATTCTATCTTCAAGGACTCTTATATCAGTTCTTTTCACTATTAATTAAGGATAGTAATGTTACAAATAAATGCATAAGTAAAGAAATAACTACGAAAAATATATACATAAGACAAGCAATTAACTTTATAAAAAATAATTACTCTAAGGGAATTATGGTCAATGATATTGCTAAGCATTTATCTGTAAGTAGAAGCTATTTATATATTTTGTTTAATAATATATTAGGTATTTCTCCTAAAGATTATTTATCTAACTTTAAAATAACTAAAGCAGCTGAATTGCTGACATTAACAAATCATTCAGTTGAAGAAATAGCAAGCTTTTGTGGATATAAAAACCCTGAAGTATTTTCATCTGTATTTAAAAGTAAGTTTAAATTAACACCTACTAAGTACAGAGCTGCTAATAGAAAAGAACATAAAGAAAAGCTAGAAAAGGAACTTAAAGCATTAGATTTTATATAAATATAAATGGCCATATTAGGAAGAGATGCCTCTTCCTAATATGGCCATTTTACTATTCAGATGCTAATTCTAATTTAACTTTTTCTGATACTTCATTTAAGTAATCACCTTTTAATTTATAATATTTTCTATAAATAAAGTAGCTTAATAATACAAATACTGCTGGAATTCCTATCATTAATACACGAATACCAAATATTGCAGTTGGTGTTTGTTGAACATCTGGTACATATCCAACTAATGATAACCCAACTCCTGTAAATAATCCTGATACAGCTTGTGAAGCTTTCATAAGGAATGTTTGAGCTGAACAAATAATTGATTCATTTCTAGTCCCAAACTTTAATTCGCCATAATCTATAACATCTGCAATAGATACTGTTGTAATTCCTAATGAGAATGCAGAACCAAGCTTTAGTGTAATTGATCCTAATGCAACTATAATAACATTGTGAGGAGCTACAAATCCCCCTACAAGAATTATCCCTAATCCTAATATAACTAATGAACATGCTAATGTATAAACCTTAGGCCTTTCTAACCTTCTTGCTACTTTAGGGAACATCATAAGTCCTATCATTTCTGCTAAAATACAGGAGTTAAATACTGAGAATAAACTTTCCATTCTAGTAACATACTTAAAATAATAAATTAATACACCATTTACAATTTGCATACAAAGATTAAATGTTAATAATAATCCTATAAATGCTACCATTTGATCATTTTTTATTAATAATTTAAATGCTTGTTTTAAATTTGTACGTTTATTACTTTTTTCTGTCTTAGCTTCTGGAACATTAAATACTGTTATTCCGATTGTAACTAAGAAAATTACTGCAATTAATACTGAAAATGCTGTATATCCAGCCTTTAAATCACCATTTCCAAAAATCTTATCAAAATTAGTTATAACAGCTAATCCAAATGTTCCTACCATAAATCCTGCCATACTAGCAAAGAACCTTGGAATTACTGAAACCTCTTCACGCTCTCTTGGATCAGATGTTAAATTAGGTAACCATGACCAATAAGGAACATCCATTATTGTATAAGTCATACCATATAAAATATACATAATAGCAACATAAACATATAATTGTGAGGTTGACATTCCTCCACTTGTAAATAGTAAAACGAATACAATGGAATTAATAATAGTTCCTATAAGTAACCAAGGTCTAAATTTTCCCCATTTTGTATGGGTGTTATCAACGATCATTCCCATCATTGGATCATTAACCGCATCCCATATACGAGCTATAAAGAATAGTGCACCAGCATATGCAGGTGATAATTTTAATATATCTGTAATATATACCATTAAGAAAACTCCTACTAGGTTACAGATAGCATCTTTTCCTATTGCCCCAATTCCAAAACACCACTTTGATCTTTTTGTTAATCTCATAAACTCTCTCCCCCTAAAAACATTTACTTTTTTAAGATTCTGATACCCTTTTCACCTTTAATTATAAGAGTTTTAATTTGTAATAATAGCATAGTTTGTTGAATGAACTATAGAAAATGTTTACTTATTTATAATATTCCTATAAAAATAGAGAAATTTCTATTAAGTATAGAAATTTCCCTACTAAATCTAATTATATTTTTTAACTTTATTATTTTGTAATAGCAGCTTTTACAAAAGCTTTAAATAATGGATGTGGATTATTTGGTCTAGATTTTAATTCTGGATGGAATTGTGTTGCTACAAACCATGGATGATCTTCAACTTCTACTATTTCAACTAATCTACCATCTGGACTTGTACCTGTTATTTTCATTCCAGCTTCAATTATTTGTTTTCTATATTCATTATTAAATTCATATCTATGTCTATGTCTTTCGTAAATTAATGCTGATTCATAAGCTTCATGAGCTTTTGAATTTTCATCTAACTTACATGGATATAATCCTAGTCTCATTGTTCCCCCTAGGTCTTCGATATCCTTTTGTTCTGGCATTAAATCTATTACTGGATATGATGTTTCTGGATTTATTTCAGAACTATTTGCATCACTATATCCTAATACATTCCTTGCATATTCAATTACAGCGGTTTGCATACCTAAACAAATTCCTAAGAAAGGTATTTTCTTTTCTCTAGCATATTTTATAGCTTCTATTTTACCTTCTACTCCTCTATCACCGAAGCCACCCGGTACAAGAATACCATCTACTCCACCTAATAATTCCTCTACGTTTTCAGCTGTAACATCTACTGCATTTACCCATTTAATATCAACGTTAGTCCCATTTGCTAATCCGCCATGACTTAACGCTTCTACAACTGATAAATATGCATCATGTAACTCAACATATTTTCCTACTAATGCAATAGTAGTATTACCTTTTAGGTTCTTCAATCTAGAAACCATATCAATCCATTCACTGTTATCAATGTCTCTACATCCTAATTCTAATTTTTCTACTACTAATCTATCTAATCCTTCTTTATGTAACATTAATGGAACTTCATATAAATGATCAGCATCTAAATTTTGAATTACACACTTTCCTTCAATATTACAGAATAATCCTATTTTATTTCTTAAATCTTCTGATATTTCCTTCTCAGATCTACAAACTATTATATCTGGTTGAATACCAATACTTCTTAATTCTTTTACTGAATGTTGAGTTGGCTTAGTTTTAAGCTCTCCTGATTTTCCTAAGAAAGGTACTAATGTAACATGTATAAAGCATACATTTTCTCTGCCTACATCATATTTTATTTGTCTTATCGCTTCAAGGAATGGTTGTGATTCAATATCTCCAACAGTTCCTCCTATTTCAGTTATTACAACATCTACATCTCTTTCTTTAGCAACCCTATACACTCTTTCTTTAATAGCATTTGTTATATGAGGTATTACTTGAACTGTTCCTCCAAGATATTCTCCTCTTCTTTCTTTTGAAATAACTGACCAGTAAATTCTACCTGATGTAACATTACTGTTTTGAGTTAAATTTTCATCTATAAATCTTTCATAATGCCCTAAATCTAAATCTGTTTCTGCACCATCATCAGTTACAAAAACTTCTCCATGTTGATATGGACTCATTGTTCCTGGATCTACATTTAAATATGGATCAAACTTTTGTATAGAAACCTTTAATCCTCTATTTTTTAATAATCTTCCTAATGAAGCTGCTGTTATTCCCTTTCCTAATCCTGATACAACTCCACCTGTAACAAAAACATATTTTGTATTCATGTATAATCCCCCAGCTCTAATTTTTTTCATTTTTATTATTGACTATTGCTTTTTATAGTGATATAATTTAAATTACCTCTCTTATTGCCTAGCGCAATAACAATCATAGATAATATAGTATCACATTAGTTTAATTTAGGCTAGTGTTTTTTATGCATTTTTTAAATTTTCTTTTATTTTTTCTTCTAATTCAAAATATTCAT
>OLPU01001803.1_pt1 | contig 15271 bp, 9 predicted proteins | sample 1673111 | NCBI WGS metagenome assembly OLPU01 (sample SAMEA3136755, study PRJEB25190) | human gut metagenome | reverse complement strand
AAATCCGGTCATACTAATTGCCATATTATACCTCCAAGTTTCCTTCACATATTTTCACAGCTGGACCTGTCATATATGCAAATCCATCTTCTAAATCAATTTGTACACTTCCTCCTTCAGAAGTTACATTTACACTTTTTCCTACTTTTCCAAGATAGTTACTCACCATTACTGAGGCTGTCATTCCTGTTCCGCATCCAAATGTATATCCACATCCTCTTTCAAAAGTTTTTACTAATATATTTTTATCGTCTATTATTTGTACAAAATTTACATTAGTTTTTTGTGGAAACATCTCGTGATTTTCTATTTCTGCTCCATATTTACAAACTTCATCCATATTTAGCTCATCTACAAAAACAATTGTATGCGGAACGCCCATAAGTATTGATGAAACTGTATATTCTCTATCAAGTACATTTATTTTTTGTTCTATAAATTTATCTATTTCTGTATTTATAGGAACATCTTTAGCTAAAAAGCTTCCTTTTCCCATATTTACTTTAATAGTTTGTATTTCGTTATCTTTTAAATTTAATTTAACTCTTTTTATGCCATCTAATGTATATACATCAAACTCGTCTTTTTCTATTATTTTATTATCATAAACAAATTTTACAAAACATCTAAGCCCATTGCCACACATAGCAGCTCTAGAACCATCAGAGTTATAATATACCATCTCAATATCTGCAATATCTGCAACTGCACAGAATCCCTTCACATCTTCAAGAGTTCCGTCAACAAATGCTGTGTATGTATCTGCTATTTTCTGAATATCTTCATCTGTAAGCTCCCTGAGTTTACGGCTTACCATAGTTCCCACCTTACGTGCATCTATGAACAATGTTTTTCCAGACTGTTTTTTCTGTTTATTAAGGAACCACAATGATACCGGGATCTGAGTTGTGTAAAATAACTGAGTTGGCATTGCAACTATGCACTCTACCAAATCAGCATTTATTATGTTCTTACGGATTTCTCCCTCTCCGCCAGACTGTGATGACAGAGATCCATTTGCAAGAACCATACCTATCTTTCCTGCCGGCGCAAGATGATATATCATATGCTCCAGCCAAGCAAAGTTTGCATTTCCTGCCGGTGGCATTCCATACTTCCAACGTACATCATCTTTTAACTTATCCGCTCCCCAGTTTGAAAGGTTAAATGGCGGATTTGCCATGATGTAATCCGCACGCAATGTTGGATGACGATCTTCAAGAAATGTATCCGCTGCATAAGATCCCAAATCAGGCTCTATTCCTCGTATAGCAAGATTCATCTGAGCCATCTTCCATGTCGTTGGATTGGAATCCTGACCATATATTGATATATCACTTATATTTCCACTATGCTTTTCTATGAATTTCGCCGACTGAACAAACATACCGCCTGATCCACATGCCGGATCATACACACGGCCTTTGAATGGTTTGAGAACTTCCACGAGAGTACGCACAACACATGACGGAGTAAAGAATTCTCCGCCACGCTTGCCTTCCTGCTCGGCAAACATTGACAGACAATATTCATATGTTCGACCAAGGATGTCCTTCTCGTTCCCATGTTCAATCATTTGAATATTTGTAAATAAGTCTACTACATCCCCAAGGCGTCTCTTATCAAGCTCTGGTCTGGCAAAATTCTTAGGAAGAATATCCTTAAGTCTCTTATTTTCTTTCTCTATAGCTCGCATTGCATTATCTATTATTGTTCCTATCTCCGGAGTATGCGCATTTGCTGCTATATCATTCCAACGTGCTCCTGCAGGTACAAAGAAGATACCTTCTGATGTATATTCATCTACATCTTCCTCGAATCCGTCTCCTTCCTCCATAAGTTCTTTATATTTCTCATCAAATCTATCCGATATGTATTTCAAGAAAATCAGACCAAGCACAACACTTTTATACTCTGATGCATCCAGATTTCCACGGAGCACACATGCCGCATCCCAAATCTGTTTTTCAAAGCCTATTTCAGCAGTATTCTTATCAGCCATCTTCCCTCTCCTCCTATACGCAAATTTTTATTTATCATGCTATAAATTATACACCACGTAATATCAAAAGCAAACAAATAAAACTCCCCAGACTAGCCATTTATGAAGGGAAAATAACAGATATGGAACATCATATAAATGCAAATGAGCCATATGACAGTCAGGCATACATAGACGAACTCTCACGGATACCCGATGATTTCGACGACTTCAAATACAGTGCAGGCAGATTGCAGTTCTAATTGGTAATTTTGATTACCATTATAAAATAGTTTATACGATACAATTTTATCCAAAAGTCCTAATGCAATTGCTCCATTCTCTCCCTGAGCACTTCCTCCTCAGTGTATGTGTGCTTTCCAAGAAGTTTATCTCGTTTTCCGCCAAATGCCTTATTCAACTTGCCAAGATTGAATCCAACAAGGAATGCGGCAATAACCGTACCGGCGCCCACGCTTCCAAGACTATGTATACAGATCAGGCATGTTACGACCGACACAGCCACCATAGAACAGTCAAATCCGATCTTTACCTTTGAAAATTCAATGTGTGTGACCTCTGAGACAGCCTGCATAACACCCTCCCCGGCAAGTGGGATAAGATTCGCCGGCAGATAAAAGAATATTCCGCCTGCTATGAATATGGTACTCACAAGCATCAAAACAACCCTGACAACTATGTTATCTGTTGATGGCAGAAATGTCGCAAGATAATTACAGAACGTCGTGAAGTATCCAAATACTACTCCAACCACTATCTGAAGGAGATTTATCGGTTTGAAATTCTTTCGAAGTATAATGATCTGTATAAGCACCAATGCCGCATGGAATATGATCGTTGCCTTTCCCATCTCGATTCCCCATACACATGTCATCGTATATGGTATAGAGCTCACCGGCGACACTCCCAGATTGGATTTGACTGAAAGTGCTATTCCTATAGTCATAATAAACAGTCCAACAAAATACATTGGGATTCTTACCTTCATGTTCTTCATCTCTTACGTTCCTCTTTTCTGTTGTCTTTTTCGCTGCCCTTCATATTGTCGTACACCCTTACAAGAAGTGACTGCAATTCTTCCGTCTCTTCCGCGGTAAATCCCCTCAGTGCCACAGATTCAACTAAGTCAAACTTCTTATTGAGCATCTCCACATACTCTCTGCCCTTATCTGTCAAATACACGTACAGGGATCTTCTGTCCCCTGACTTTGTACTTCTCTGTATATAACCTTTATTCTCCATGCCACTCAACACAGCGGTTATCGATGCCGGCTCTATATGACATCCCGCCGCGATATCCTTCTGACACGCCCCATCATGATCCTTCAGATAGTCCAGCACCTTGGGCTGTCCCATGGTGAGCTCTGTATCCTTTATCTGACTCAGCAATGCCTTCTGCACCATGAAATGATCCGCCATCAGCAGATAATGTATGGATTTTGTATGTTCGTCCATATGGATTCTCCTCTCCAGATAGTTATAATTCTAATTATTAGAATGCTAACGATATTATACACATATTTTTACCCATGTCAAATCGAACTTCGGTCACCTCCATACGCACAAAAAAGATCCGGGATCATATGAACCACCCCGGATCTCCAATTATTCTTTATTTTATTGAGCCTTTATTTCTTTATGACTGCTTTCTTTGACACTCCTCTTTTCAGAAGGATTGTCTTATAACTCTTAAGCTTCTTCGACGGAACCTTGACGGTCATCTTGGCGTATGTCCCTGTAAATGCACCAGATCCAACTGTTTTTCCTGTCATCTGTGTATTCTTTATCACTACTGTCCTGAGCTTCTTACATCCATAGAACGCCTTGGCACCTATAGTCTTGACGTTTTTGCCCAAGGTCACCTTTGTAACCTTTACATTCTTCTTGAACGCCGCTTTTCCTATCGCTGTGACCTTAAATGTCTTGCCACCAAGCTTTATAGTGTCAGGAACCACAACTGTCTTGGTCTTCTTGACAACAGATACGAGAGTTACCGTTCCCTTGCCATTCAGGGATGCATTTGTGATCTTGTACTTGTAATTTCCATTTGCATAGATCTTACCCACAGCCGCAGTTATGTCAAAATACTTTGTCTGTGTTCCACTGTAATTACCGATTCCCATTATCACAACTTTTGCCTTGCCAAAGTCTTTATTTGACGAATATGCAACTCTGTAATCCTTGCCCGCTGTGAGTGTCCGCTTGCCGCAGGTAACCTTCACCGCTGGTGTTATTGCTTTGCCTGTATATACAGCCGACTTTGTGATTGTCACAGAGGCTTTACTTATCGCCTGCTTGTTTATTGCAAATGTAAAAGTCTTTGAGCCCTTATATCTGCCCTGACCTTTGACAACTACCTTTGCTGTACCGGCATTGGTATTGCTGCTATATGAAACTATATAGTCAGTTCCCGCATCAAGTGTTCTTCCACGTGATACAACCTTTACGGCCGGTCTTATCGCTGCGCCTGTATATGTAGTCTTGTACGAAGCATTTCCAGTTGCCGCAAATGTAATATTTGCATCAACGCTTATATCCACAACTATCCATGTCCATACAGCCTTAAATGTTATATCCTCTGATACAGCGCCGTATGCAGAATCAGCATTATAGCTTGTTCCGGCTTCATCCTGCCATGCCAGCGCATATCCAGCCCTCGATGTCTTGTAATCAGTACCATCAGACATGGTGATATTTATTTTCGACAGATCAAGAGTTGATCCCTTGTTTACAGATGACGCATACAACTGGTTGCCATTCTCATCTGTGAACACAACCTTTACCATGGTTACACTGTCGCCCTTGCTGTCTACCGGATCCTTGGAATAAATTGGATCTCCACCTATTGACACATCGCCATCAACAATGATCGTTCCATCATCTGACTTTACGCCAAATGAATTTCCACCGGCTGATCCGGATGCATCCGCCGTAACACTTCCACCAACCAGTTTGATAGAATTGTCTGCTGAGATTACCGACTCCCCATCGCCAAGTCCTGATGACTTTGCATCAACAGAGCCTCCGGTGATCTCCACATCCGATGCCGATATTGCAGAAGATACGGAATCTATGCTGTTGCTTCCTCCAGCTATCTTCACCGTTCCTGCAGATTCAATTCCCTTGCCGTCGGACTTTATCTGTATATTGTCTATCTCGATATTTCCATCTGCCTTGATCGCAGCCGCACCCGGTGTCGCCGTTGATATCTTGGAAGATGTATCCTTTCCAGAAACCTTTACATCCGCTGCGTTACTGTTATCGCTTACACATGTTATACCATCAGCAATCTTATTTTCTCCGCTTACCTGTATGACAAATGTTCCAGAATTGCCCGGACGAACCGTGATCTTCTTTACAGTAGCATTGTCCACGGTTATTCCACTTGCATTTACGGTATCGACAATTACATCCTCGCCATTGCCTGTGATCGTGTAATCCTTATTCTCGGTAAATGAAACTGATATGATTCCACCAGACTGTGATACCTTTACAGTCGGATTTCCTTCACTGTCAACGAGCGCTCCAACATATCTGCTGTCATTCAGTCTTCCGATATCAATTACGAAAGGATCTGATAAAAGTGTAGTCACCCCAAGTGCCTGGCTGATCTGACCAGCCTTGACATTTGCAGTTTCTTTTACTCGGCTATACACATAATATGTAGTAAATTCCTTAAGCCCGGTAAACTGAGCATCCTTCTGCCATACAAGCTTTGATTCAACCATATTCTTATCGCCTGATATTGCATACTCAATCTCGCCTGCTGCTCCTGACACCTGACCGCTGACGGTCACCGAATCAGATGTTACTGAAGTTTTTGTCAGAGTGACAACGGCGGTATTTTCTCCCTTTGCCACCGTCGCCGTAAGTGTTACGTTCGCTGAGCCATTTGCTGTTGATATAACCAGTGTATCACTGTAGATTCCGGCGCCAAGACCGTTTACCGGTTTCACAGACACTGTTGTTTTATTCCCTGCAGAAATCTGCCCTGCTGGTGATGAAACGATCTGGAATGCCGTTCCATCCTTAAGCTCGGCCTTTACATCTGTAAGGGTTGTCTCCCCGGAGTTTGACAGCTCAATAGCTGCATGATTCGCATTTGTATAGCCATATACGAGGTCTGTCCATGCCTTGGCATCACTGCTACATGACAGCTTTCCAGGAGTGAGTACCTTGACAGCACAATCCGATTTTATTTCCGAGCCATCCTTAGCCGTAGCTGTGATAGTTGCCGTTCCGGCTGCGAGGGCTGTAATCTTGCCATTCTGTACGGATACCTTAGCCTTGTCTGAACTTGACCACACAAGGGATGTATCTTTTGCATCAGCAGGTGTTATCGTTGCCTTGATCTCATCACTGTCACCCACATTAAGTGTTATGTATGTCTTGTCAAATGAGATTCCCATAACCTTTACGGCTGGTGTCTCTGACGGAGCCTCTGTGTCTTTCTCAGACGTTGAACCCGTTGTTGATCCGGTTGAGCCAGTTGAACCAGTTGAGCCCGTCGATCCGGTTGATCCAGTTGAGCCGGTTGAAGGATCCTTCGTGTCGTCCTCAGTTGTCGTGCCTCCACTGGATTCACCGCTTATTGTCCTGAGCTCTGACGACACCTCGCTCTTTGGAACTACCTTCTGTGCTGCCTTCTCCTCATCTGTTCCGCTGTTCTTCACATACAGATAAAGTCCGGCTGCTGCACCCACAAGGCTTGCATTATAATCCAGTGCAACCTCGTTCTGGTTATAATCTTCTGAGCTATCTACATAGGATGTACTCGAACTCGCCGGGCCGCCAACCAAAGCGCCGACTAATACATGTGCCTGCTTTGTATATGCATTTCCAGTTACTGAACCCTGGTATCCGCTTGAGGCTCTGTGATGAGGGTACTTTGATGAATACTTGTTGTAACCGACAACGAAACACTTTGAACCTGCATTGTTGCCAAGTATGTACCTCATCTGACCATTTGCCCATGATGAATAATCATTCTTTCCATATATAGTATCATACAGAAGACCTGTCATCTGATGAGCAGTGTTATATCTCGCCGATCCCCAGCTGTCTATCAGGCAGAAGTTGTTATCTCCTGACTGTGTCTTGCTTGCTATAAGTCCTGACTGGTTCTCCACGAACACACTCTTCTTTGATGAATTAGGACTGTAGAGCAGAGCCGCCTGAGCCACGTTATTCCAGCAAAGAGCCCAGTTAGGATTTGTTCTGCCACCATATACATTATTGTATTTTGTTGCATATGCTGATTTACCTGTAGCCTTGTACAGAAGAGCCGCCGCAAGGGCGTAGTCATCTTCCCATGAATCCGAATTATAGAAACCAGATGCCGGACCCGAGCTGTTCTTCTTAGCCTTAGTATCCGCATATGTGAAAAGCTTCTCCGCATAGGAAAGCGCTTTCTTATCCTTGTAATTTATATAATATGCCGCAAGTGCCGCCGCTGTCTCTGAAACGATATCTGTACACGTATCCGAATCAGATGTGAATGTTGCCTGTCCACTTCTAGATGACTGCTTTTCCGGAGCTCCCCAGTATCCATGATCTACATTTCCATCACCGACCTGGTAACAGAAAGCCCGAACCGAGCCATCACTTCCAAGGACTGTGCATCTCTCGAAATAATTAACGAATCTGTCCATGATCCTCTTGTAGTGTGCCTCTGTAGCAGTATCCGCAAATGCCTCAGCAAACTCCATGTGAGCAAGTCCTAGGACCGTAGCCGAATATGCCTGTGGCAGACCAAACTTGGCATGATCTCCCGCATCATGGTATCCACCGCTGACATCCACAGTCTTTCCATTATATGTTGTTTTTGCATCCTCAGTATGGCAGTTTGATCTCCAAGAAAACTCACTCTTTGCAGATACATCACTTCCGCACATATTCGCATCATAAAGATACAGTGACTCCTGAAGAAGCTTTGCATAATTGTACTCAACATCTGTATTGATCTCACCTGTGTTGTCCCCGGCTCCGCCAGATGATGATGAAAGCGAACCGATAAATGAGTCAAATGCACCTGACTGTGAGCTGTAGTACACCTTGACACCTGTTATAGACACACCGTTTGCCGTACCTGTGTAGCCAAGCTTTGAATATCTCACGCTCGAACCGGCATTTACTGCACCTGACTTCTTGGATGTGTTTGGATATATGTACAGCTTTCCATCACTGAATACACCCTTGAGGGCTGACCAGCTGCTGTAATCCTTAACTGCAGTTACCGAACCATTCACATCAGCTACCGCTATCCAGTCAGCTATGTATGAATTGCTCTTGTTATTTATCGTTATCTCTGTCTCGTAGTAGCCATCTCCCCTGGCTGTTCCATCTCCATCGGCAAGGCTTGCAGTTACGCTTGAACTTGTGTTTCCAATTGAATCAAGATCTGCACTGCCTGAACCGCCTGACTCCCCTGACGAACCGCCCGAGGTGCTCTTTGTTCCTGAGAGAACCGCTGACACGATCCTGAATTTGATCGTGCTGTTCTCCTGAAGATTGGCAACCTGTATACCAAATGCCACCTTCTCCGTGCTGGTTGTGCTGATAGATGCCAGATCAAGTACGGTCTCAAACTGACCGGTCTTGGACAGATCGATCCACTTGTCATTATTTGACCATGAAGACCCATATGATGCAAATGGCATAACTCCCGCATTCTGTCCACTTGCAGCGGTAAATGTATCAACCGCATATGTGATCTTGAGCGTCTTGTATCCCGCATCCGCAATAGCCTTCATAGATGCAAGATCTGATGACGGCGAAAACCTGATCTCCGCCTTTCCATAATCACTCCACTCATCTGTTGCCGCAGTCACCGTCTTCCAGCCGGTGTCCGGTTTCAGATCCTTTGTGATGCTCTCCGCCTTAGCTGTGATCTCCGGCCAGGTTATACTGCCGATGATCATGCATAAGGTGAGAACATATGCCAGGATCCTGCTCGCTGCTTTCTTTCTCATTTTACTTTTCCTCCTTGTACTTCCTTTTTCCTCCTAAAAAATACCCTATTATTAAAAATATAGCACAGAAAACATCTTCATGCGACCCAATAATCCGTCATTATTTATGCGCATAATTACCAATGTTTTCTGTGCTATTTTACCAATACTTTATTAGCAAGTATTCTTTTTGAAGTTTCTATGTCATTTGCCATCTGGGCCTTGAGCTCATCCAGGCTTCCAAATTTCTTCTCACCTCGGATCTGCTCGATAAGCTCCACCTTGATGATCTGTCCATATATGTTCCTGTCAAAGTCGAAGATATTCGTCTCTATGGTGATATTTCCCTTGTCGTTGACTGTAGGATTGTCTCCTATGTTGGTGATTCCCATATAGACTCTGAAAGGATCCTCATGTCCCGTATGCTTCCCCCGGATTATCCTGATCCTTGAAGCATACACACCAGCCGGCGGGTACAGCTTGCGCTCCTCAGGCAGCATATTCGCAGTCGGTATTCCTATTGTCCTTCCAAGCTGTTTACCGGACACCACTTCACCTGTCATACTGTACGGTCTGCCGAGCATCGGAATGACCGACCTCACATCTCCCTCAGAAATATTCTTCCTGATGACAGTTGAGCTGACCACCTCGTCATCCTGTTCCAGCTTGTCTATGACTATGACCTTATATCCATACTCGTCCGCATAGCTTCTGAGGGTATCCACATCGCCCTTTCTGTCTCTGCCGAATCTGTAATCGCTTCCAACCACGACATATCCGGCCCGCATCATGTCCACCAGAACATCTCTGATGAACGCCTTCGGCTCTGTAGCCGCAAATGCATCGTCAAACGGATATTCAACCAGGACGTCAACTCCGGTATCCGATACCACCTGTGCCTTCTCGTCAGATGTGTATATGGTCTTCATATTGCTCACATCAAACACATGATTCTCCCTCATGTCAAATGTGAACACAACGCCCATATATCCCTGTCTCTGAAGCTTCAACACCTGCTCTATCAACAGCATGTGTCCCTGATGGATACCATCAAACTTGCCCAGGGCAACCGCCGTGCGCTCTGTGCTATTCAGTTTTACCTTCTTCGTGTCCTTTATATGAATCATAACTGTCTGTCCTTAATTGCTCACCGGAAACATCTTGAACGGCACATACTGCCTCTTCTCATCGCTGTATTCATACAGTGCCGCAAATCTTCCATTCTCATCGAACACCTTGACATAGGTATCCCTGTGTATCTTATTCTCGGCAAATGCATCCGCACTGAGCTTATTTCCATTTGCCAGAAGCTTAACACCCTTCTCAGCTATATGAAGCTCCGGTATATCCGGCATGAGCTTATCCGTTGTTAATATATGCTGCATGAGTGTCCCGTCATCCCTTGCCATCTCCACCTCATCAAGCGTCAGACTTTCTTCTATAGTAAAGCCCTTCACCTCGGTTCTGACAAGCTTCTCCATCACAGCACCGCAGCCAAGCTTTTCTCCTATATCCCTGCACAGGCTTCTAATGTATGTTCCCTTGGAACAGCTCACATCAAATGTCACTCTCGGGAGTTCTACTGACTGTATAGTAATCCCATGTATCGTGACCGGTCTCGGGTCCCTCTCAATGACCTGTCCGGCTCTTGCCAGTTCATAGAGCTTCTTACCATTCACCTTGATGGCTGAATACATCGGTGGGATCTGCCTGTAATCGCCTACAAAACTCATCACCGCAGCCCTGACTGTCTTCTCACGTCTGTCATGACTCCTGTCACGTCTTCGGTGTCACTTGTCTTTCCGAGAAGCATGGTACATGTGTATGTCTTGTTCTTCTCAGTGAGCAGGTCGCACATCTTCGTAGCACTTCCCAGACACACAAGAAGAACTCCCTCCGCCATGGGATCGAGAGTTCCGGTATGACCTATCTTTTTCTGTTTTAATATACCACGGAGCTTTGCCACCACATCAAATGACGTGAACCCCTGCTCCTTATATATATTGATAAATCCATCTATCATAACTATTTCAAATCCAATCCAAAGTCTTTTACATCAGTCCGCTGTATCAGTACCTGTTCCAGATCACATCTTTTCTGCAATTTATCAGCCAAGCTGTTTCTCTATATCCGCAACTATCTCCGCAACTATCTTTTCCGGATCACCTGACATATTGCATCCCGCAGCCTTCACATGGCCGCCACCGCCGTGGCTGCACGCGATCTCACTCACGTTCACGATATCATTTGCCCTGAGGGATATCTTGTAATTATCCTCACCAGCCTGATACATGAAGAAAGCAACCTCAGTACCTGATGTCAGTCTGAGCTGATCCACGATTCCATCCGTATCCATCTTGCTGGCACCAAATCTGTCAAAGTCCTCCTTTGTCAGAAGTGTATGGGTTATCTTTCCATCTGCAAACTGCTTCATGTTGAGAAGCGCATAGCCCAGAAGCTTATTCTGTGTGAGCGTCTTCTTGTAAAATGTCTCATCTATGACAAAGCTTGGTCTCGCTCCCTTCTCTATCAGGATTCCCGCTATGGTCATGGACTCTCTGGTGGTATTGCTGTGCTTAAACACTCCTGTGTCGTGGACTATACCGGTATACAGACACTCTGCGCACTGCTGGTTGATCTTTTTCTCATCCAGGAGCTTGAATATAGCCTCCGCAGCGGAGCACGCATCACTTTCCACATAGCACACATCACCAAAGCCCTTATTGGACACATGGTGGTCTATACACAAGGTTCTCTTCGCAGTCTCATAATATCTGACAAATGGTGTGAATCTATCCATATCTCCGCAGTCAAGCGACATAAACAGATCATAGGTCTCGTCATCTGCCTCATGCTTTACAGTAGATGCACCATCCAGGAACATGAATACATCTGGGAATTCCTGAAGATATACCTGAACCCTCTTGTCAGGATAATTGCTTGTAATATAGTTATACATTCCAAGTGTTGAACCTATACAGTCACCATCAGGATTGATATGTCCTGTTATGGCTATGCTGTCTGCGTTCTCTATCTCCCTTATAAGATCGTTCATGATATACCTCCTTTTAAATTCTCATATTATATCCTACTCTTCAAACTCATCTTCACTCTCTGAGTTTTCATCTGTACTCTCGTCAGCATCGCCATGCTTTCCGAGAGCCTCATCTATCTTGTGGGACATACTGACACCATACTCTATGGACTGGTCCATGATAAATGTTATCTCCGGTGTATTGCGCAGATTTACAGAATGAGCAAGCTCTCTTCTGATATATCCCATTGCGCTGTTCAACCCTGCAAATGTGGAATCAACAGCATCCTGGTCACCCAGGACACTGATATATGCCTTACAGAACTTGAGATCAGGTGTGACAACCACATCAACGACCGAAGTCATAGGTGATATTCTTGGATCCTTGATCTCACGGCTGATGATCCTGCTGAGTTCTCTCTGGACCTCACCGTTGATCCTGTTATTCTTTACACTGTTTTTTCTCATATCTATTACTACTTTCTAGGCACCTCTACCATCTCGTATGCCTCTATCTGATCTTCCTCTGCAACGTCCTGGAAGTTCTCGAATACCATACCACACTCAAAGCCGGACTTAACTTCCTTGACATCATCCTTGAATCTCTTGAGTGAAGCAAGCTTTCCTTCAAATATAAGATTGCCCTCTCTGGTAATCCTTACGCTGCAGTTTCTGTTGATTGTTCCGTCGAGAACATATGAACCGGCAATGACACCGATACCAGAAGCCTTGTATGTCTGTCTGATCTCTGCGTGTCCGATGACCTTCTCCTCATATATAGGATCAAGCATACCCTTCATTGCTGAATCAATATCCTCTATTGCATTGTAAATGACTCTGTACAGACGAACATCTACCCCCTCGCTGTCAGCCATATCCTTTGCTCTCGCATCCGGTCTGATATTGAAACCGATTACGATGGCATTTGATGCTGATGCAAGAATTATATCTGACTCGTTGATAGCACCTACACCTGCATGTATGCACTTGATAACGACCTCGTCATTTGAGAGTTTTAAGAGACTCTGCTTAACGGCCTCAACTGAACCCTGTACATCTGCCTTGATGATGATCTTGAGCTCCTTGAGGTTGCCGGCCTGGATCTGGCTGTACAGATCGTCAAGTGACATTCTCTGCTTTGTATCTGCAAGAAGCTTCTCCTTACCCTGCGAGATATATGTCTCTGATATGGTTCTTGCTTCCTTCTCATTGTCAACTGCCATGAATATCTCGCCTGCATCAGGAACTGTGTTGAGACCCTGGATCTGTACAGGTGTTGATGGAAGAGCCTCTGTAACTCTCTCACCTCTTGAGTTGGTCATGGCACGTACCTTACCATGTGACGCTCCGACAGCGATGTAATCTCCAACATGGAGTGTTCCCTTCTGTACAAGCATTGTTGCAACAGGTCCACGTCCCTTGTCAAGCTCAGCCTCGATGACGATACCTCTTGCCTTTCTGTTAGGATTTGCCTTAAGTTCAAGCACATCCGCTGTGAGGAGGATCATCTCAAGGAGATTGTCAATACCTTCCTTAGTATGTGCAGATACAGGACAGAATATTGTTGAACCACCCCAATCCTCTGGGATAAGCTCATACTCTGTAAGCTCCTGCTTAACTCTCTCTATATTTGCACTTTCCTTATCGATCTTGTTAATCGCTACTATGATCTCAATCCCAGCAGCCTTTGCATGGTTGATAGCCTCGATAGTCTGTGGCATTACTCCATCATCGGCAGCTACAACAAGGATAGCGATATCTGTACTCTGTGCACCACGCATACGCATTGCTGTGAACGCCTCATGTCCAGGAGTATCAAGGAATGTTATAGTCTGGCCATTTACATCGACAACTGATGCACCGATGGCCTGTGTGATTCCACCAGCCTCACCTGATGTTACCTTTGTCTGTCTGATGGCATCAAGAAGTGATGTCTTACCATGATCAACATGACCCATAACGCAGACTACAGGAGGTCTTGAAACCATATCCTTCTCGTCCTCTTCATCCTCCTTAAGGAGCTCCTCGATCACATCAACTTTCTCCTCTTCCTCAGCTATGCAGTTGTACTCAAGTGCGATCTCTGAAGCCTCGTCAAATGGAAGCTCTGAGTTCACATTGACCATCTTACCTGCGAGGAACAGCTTCTTGATAAGTGCTGTTACAGGAGTCTTTACCGCATCAGCCAGCTCCTTGAGTGTTACAACCTCAGGAAGTGTGATGGTTCTGATTGCATCCGGATCCTCCTGTGGTGCCTGCTGCTTCTTCTGTGGCTTGTTCTTCACATTCTTCGCAAGTCTGCTGATATCAGCCTCGACCTCCTCAGGTGATCTTCTGTTGCCCTTACGTGGCTTGTTCTTATCTCTGTTGTAGTTATCTCTGTTCTGGCTCTTTAAATCCTTACCCGGCATCTCCTTCGCATCGAAGTCCTTGCGGTCTCTCTTGAATGGTGCTCTCTTCTGAGCTGGGCTGTCATCCTCGTCATCCTTGCCAAATGGCATATTGATACGGTTGCTGAAACGGTTGCCACCATCTCTGTTAAAGCCTCTTCCGCCCTGGTTTCTATCTCCATTGCCGAAGCGTCCGCCACCCTGGTTTCTGTCTCCGTCTCTGTTAAACCTTGGTCTGTCACCCTGGCCGTCCCTGTTAAATCTTGGTCTGTCACCCTGGTTCCTATCACCATCTCTGTTAAACCTTGGTCTGTCATTCTGGCCGTCTCTGTTAAATCTTGGTCTGTCACCCTGGTTTCTGTCGCCATCTCTGTTAAACCTTGGTCTGTCGCCCTGACCGTCTCTGCCTACTCTTGGTCTGTCACTCTGATTTCTGTCGCCCTGGCCATCTCTGCCGAATCTTGGTCTGTCACCCTGATTTCTGTCGCCCTGGTTCCTGTCGTTGCTGAATCTGGCTCTGTCTGAACCGCCCTGTCTGTCGTTGTTAAATCTGACTCTGTTACCGTTGTTATTCATCTTGCCGCCGTTTCTGTCCTCCCTGGCAAATCTTACATGATTGCCAGAACCCTGTCTGGCTGCTGAATTGTCATCCCTTGAAGGATTCTGCTTCTGCGCGTCCGCCTTTGGCGCTGCAGCAGGCTTTGCTGTCTCAGGCTTTGGCTGCTCTGTCTTAGGCGCTGCCTTTGGAGCCTCCTGCTTTTTTCTCGGAAACTTCTGCATTTTCCGATGCAGTATAAACCGGTACCTTACCTGACATAGCCTGCTCTACCAGCTTATCTGCCTTGCTGATACCGTCAGACACCTGGCACTCAATGACCCGTTTGCCATCAAACCG
>OLPU01001796.1_pt1 | contig 15292 bp, 15 predicted proteins | sample 1673111 | NCBI WGS metagenome assembly OLPU01 (sample SAMEA3136755, study PRJEB25190) | human gut metagenome | reverse complement strand
GTGGATAACCACTTCTTTTTGTCATGTCTGCTACTTAGCATAATGTTTCACACTTATATTTTGGAATTGTCATTATCCTGTCTCCTTTCTATCATCAGAGGTAGCCGAATTCGGCTACTTTATTATTTTCATTATTATTTCATGTTAAAACAACAAATCAATGTATTCACATTGATTATATCAGATACTACATAGCATTTTGAACTTGTATTTATTCTATCCGCAAAATCACATTATTTCTTTCGTGGGCGTTCCGCCCGTCATAAATAAATGGCAGAAGTCACATAGACTGCCTGCCACTCCTTTCAAAACTTCCTCACCGTGAGGAAGCGTTAAGAGATATTCTATACACCTTTTTTCAGCTTGTTAAAAGCACTTATAAAGTGGCTTATAACCCACTCTTTTTCATAGTCATTATCTTCTGCGAACTCGCAACATTCTTCCAGAACTCTTTCCGCAAGTTCTTTCATTTCCTCTAACGCTTGCTTGTAAAGTTTATCATCTTCCATTTTAATAATGCCTTTCCATGAACTCCACCAACGCCGTATTCAAAAGCTGTGCTACGCAATATTCTTTCTCCATTCACGTGGGCGAACCGCCCGTGGCTACCTTTTCTGACCTAGTTTAAGATCTTTTACCACCTGATTGAAAGTAATTCGGATATCTTCCGTCTCTCTGTCAGCTATTTCAAGATTTCTGATTTCTTCTGCACCTGTGTTCGTACCAATCAGTTTCACTTTGAAATCCAGATCTCCTTCAGCGTTATCTCTGAGCTGAATATAGTGATCCGCAGCATCATTCAGATTGTCAAATTTCTTTACATATAATGCAGCATCTTCTTTCATTCCAACTACATAGACTTCACAGTCTGAATAGAATAATGGAAGATCATTTCCAGTGTGATACTCTTCCATATTTACCAGTACTTTATCCATACCTCTTGAAGCTGAATTTCCACTGACATTATTTCCAATCATTTCACAGAATTTTCTCTTAGATACCTCTTCACCAAGATCTTTACTTAATAACTCAAGATTGTAAGTTCTTTTAATTATTTTTCTTTCATACACATCCAGAAGCTTCTGTTCTGAACCATCGGAAAAATTCCAAGTAAACAGGTCCATTCTTGTTACACTGTTATTTAGAAACTCCTCGGCTTTCATCAGATCATCAAATACTTCTATCACTGTTTCATTTTCAAAATTCTGAGTATCAACAGAATCAGTGCATCCTTTCATGACATCATCTGCAAGATCCCATTCATATCTTTTTCTGACATCTGACAAAAAATAAAAATCAGCTGTCTGATTCGCTGACTTATCTGACTGCTCATTCTTTTCTGATGATTGAACGACATCTTTCCCAAGAAGAAGTTTTCTTTCTTGCAATGCAGCCTGTTCTGCTTTTTTCAGAATTGCTTCATCTTCCTTCTGACACTCAGCAGTATCATTGATACTGTCTTCATCTACATTGATTCCAGTTCTTATTTCAGCATCAATTGCTTTATCATAAAGATCTTCCCATATCTTATCTGGTTCATCTTCCAGATAGGCAATCATTTCATCAATGGACCATCTTTCTGCTTTTACCAGTGATCTACAGACAAAATAATGCAGCTGCTGTTCTGGTACATTGTATGAAATCTGAAGCTCTCTCCCAAGTTTTGTTTCATCAACAGTATACATTAATGGAATATACCCATCTTTATCAATCTCTCTCAGTGCAATATCTGATGGAAGATATTCGCTTTTTTCCTCTTCCGTAAGTTCTACATATTCATACATCTGCACAGCTTTCTGCAGTCTTTCGATTTCTTCACTGTATACATATTCTTCTCCAAGAATGAATTTCTTTGTTTCGGAATCATAGTGATAGATATTATCTGTCAGTTTTTCTCCATGACCTCTGTATATATCCCAGTCTTTTACTGCTTTTACAACTTCTTCATACTTTCTGTATTTTCCGTCATCCTGAATAACAATAACATCATTCTTTGTTGTAGGAAGAACAAAGATTCTTCCGCCCATCATTTCAGCATAGTGATCAAGGACATCAGGATAGAAAATAGCAGTTGCACCATCATCAAGTCTCTTGTCCGTGTACTGTTCTGTTGAAATTCTTGCAACACCGCCAAAGACATTATCAGAAACTGGGAACAGCTTTGGTGCTGACTGAATTGTTGCAGTATACAGATCTTCTTCTGTAATATTCAGAACCTTTAAAGCCTGCATTCCAATCTTTGATGCTTTGCTGTGACCTTTTCCATCTTCAATCAGAACATTGTAGTTGAGAGTAAATTCTCCTACTGTTCTGTGTGGAGCTTCCTTTCTGTATTCCTCATTATCTGTTGAAACAGAAAAGAACAGTGCGTCTTTCACACTGTTCCAGTCAAATATCTGTGTCTGCTTTATTGCTGGCATACTTCTACTCCTTTGGACTGTTCAAGGCATCCGCAAAGTGTTCAAGTATTTCTTTTCCTTTCTGTTCAGCTTCCTTGACGCTTTCGCTTCCTTCAAACATGTTTTCTTCAATTTCCTTTGCAAAACTTTCTCTTAATTCTTCTCTTGTCATGATTACAATCTCCTTTTTTATTTTACGCATCAATACTGCGTTTCTTATTTTGTTTTGTAAGGCATCCAGTTTTGGGTAGTTAATTTATTTAAGGGATAGATGCCTTACAGAATTTGGTAATGGTCTGCTCGTAGCAGTGAGCTACTTGCAGACATAGAAATAGGTATGTCAGTGTTCAATGATCTCTCATAGGGAGGAGAGAGGGACATACCTATTGAGGAGCAAGTCAGAGTTAATCAGCAATCTGACTTTCCATAAACGGTGTCTGACTTTGGGAACAAACCAAATTCAGACATAAGATAGAATACCATAAAAAACATGGTATTCTAGTTATAATTTAGTTTTCGTTCAGCCACTCTGAATCAACTTCATATTCATCAGCACTTTGCGTCTGATAAGTATTTGCAGTTGAAGTTTTACCCTGTGGCTTGCTGATTACATGCACACCTGTTGCAGTCAAATCAATTCTGCTGATATTCTTTTCTCCTATCTTGACCTTTCTGGAAGAAAGAACACATTCAGCACTGATCAACGCTCCTTTACATGCATACTTCAAAAGATATTCAGCATCATTTCCCCATGCAGAAACAGGAAAGAAGTCTGTCTGATCTTTATTCTTTTCTACTGCCAGATTGATATTGACTACTGAATTTCCGTTTGGAGTTTTTTTCATTTCTACTTCATTGGCAATTCTTCCAATGAGAGCAGCTTTGTTGTTCCATTGAGTATAGGCCATAATAACTTTCTCTTTTCTTTCAAATTTCTTTAATAAATAAGTGATGGGCGTTCCGCCCACCACTTATAAACTTAAATTAAGCTCTGTTTCTTCTTGCTCTTACTGCCAAGAAGATTCCTGCTACTGCAACTGTGAAGATTCCAGTCCATAACAGTGGGTTAGAGAAATCTCCAGTCTTTGCAATTGCAGGAAGAAGTGTATCTCTGACAATGATCTTCACTGGATTGTTATTTGCAAAGTCATAGTCTTCGGAAAGTTTTACATAATGCTTGTCTGTATTCAGTTTGTATCCCTGTGGAGCCTTTGTTTCCATTACATAGTAGCCTTCAAGTGTATCAGCTGTGCCGTCACCATTGTATTCTACTCTCCATGTAATATTGCCCTTTCCATCAGTCAAGCCTTTAGCTTCTTTTCCGCTTACTTCCTTGGCTACCTTGCCATCCTTTGTATAAAGTGTAAGTTCAGCACCCTTGAGAAGTTTTGATTCGTTCTGCTTGTCAACCTTGACTGCAGAAACATAGTATTCTTTACGCTTGTCAACTGCTACAAGAATCTGATGTTCCTCATTCGTACCAGTTACCTTGAATGGCTGATCTGCCATCAGTTCAAATCCAAATGGAGCTTCATCTTCTCTCAGTACGTACCATACATCTCCGCTTTCTTCATTAGATCCCTTTACATACTTGGAAATATCTGTTGCCTTGTCAGTTGTTGTAAATGTGAAGAGAGGAGCCTTTTCGTTTCCGTTTTCATCAACTGCAGGAACTACCTTACCTTCTTCATTTACTGTTCCTTCAAGAATGCTCATCTTGGCACCCTTTACTCTTTCACCGTGGTTGTCAACCTTGCTTACAGAAACATTTGTAAGTGTATCTTGCATAGTGATAGTTGTAACCTCAGATGTTCCATACTTTGGAACTGTGAACTGCATCTTAGTTGCCTTGTAAACACCTGCAACATATTCAGATTCAACAAGTTCATATGTATGTTCAGCAGTCATCTGATGTTCATTCAGATCAAATGGCTTTTCTGTTGTTACTCCATTGTTTGGAAGTTCAACTTCAACTGGATTTTCAGCATCAGTGATATCTGTGAGTTTAAGTGTTACTCCCTTGACGTAATTACCATTATCGTCAACCTTCGCAATCTGATAGTTGATTGAATTATCAATTGCAGTTACAGACTGGTTCTTTCCATCTTCTGTTGTATCTGTTGTGATATCTTCGAAGTAGTAGTAACCATCTACAGTTTTTACTTCACGGATTGTATAACTGGAAGATCCGTTCAGATTGCTTACTCTGTGAGTTGTTTCATCCCCGTTCAGATCAACATCATAATAGCTGATTGTACCATCTGTCTTTGTAATCTGAGCAGTGTATGTGTATTCCTTCTTGTCAGAATCAGAACTGTCCTGATCAGTGTCTCCCTTATCTTCATCTGTCTTGACTTCACAAGCCTTTTCCTTGTCTGCATCTGTAGAACCGTTTACTACCTTTGCATCGTCATCATCTGATTCAGTAACCTTTGCAACTGGAATGATCTTTGTAACAGTACCATCTTCTGATTCATAAGTTACTGTTTCTCCACCTTCAAGTTTTGTTGCATCAGCTTCAGCAATGTCCACGATATGAGAACCGCTTACCCATTCATCAACTACAGTCCCATCTTCTGCAACTGCCTGCAGTGCAGCACCCTTTACATAGTTTCCGTTTTCATCTGTCTTTGCAACTCTTGTGATTTCATCTACCATTGTTATCTTCTGATCAATACCATTGTCTGTAACAGTAAATTCAACCTGAGTTGACTTGATGTAGCCTAAAGGTGCAGTATCTTCTGTCAGAATATAAGTCTTTCCAATTTCGATACCAGTTGGATAATGTGGTTTATTTGTTGAAATCCACTGATCAACAATTTCACCAGTTTCCTTGTCAGTTAAAGTGAGTTTTGCTCCTTCAACTTCCTTACCGCCTGCATCTACCTTTGAAATTGTAACCTGCTTGTTGTAGATAGTTTCTGTCTGATTCTTCTTGTCATCAGCTACTGTAAACTTGTAGTCAGATGCCTTAGCATATCCTGCAGGAACTACAGTTTCAGATGCAACATAAGTCTTTCCAACTTCAAGGTTATTTGCATCGTGATGCTTGCCCTTTTCTGTTGTCCACTGATCAACGATAGAATCTTCAATCTTGCTTCCTTCTTCATCTGTGCTGTAGATTGTGATCTGAGCACCTTCAACATTGCTTCCACACATATCTACCTTTCTCACTGTAAGGATCTTGTCAATCATTGTCTGTTCAGTAACTGCACCAGTCTCATCAACTGTGAAGTCAATTGAACTTGCCTTGACAAATCCAAGTGGAGACAGATCTTCATTCAATGTATAATTCTTTCCAATTGTAAGACCTTCAATATTGAAATCCTTGCCTTCTTCAGAAGTCCATTCAACAACAGTAGCTCCAGTTTTCTTGTCAGTAACACTCATCTTTGCACCTGCAATTTCAGCACCTGCAACATCTGTTTTCTTTACAGTTACCTTTGTTACCTTGTTATTGATTTCTTCTGTTACTTCATATTCAGCCTTTTCAACATTGTCTTTTTCCTGTGCAAATTCAATGTCTTTTGGTCCACTCTTGACGATTCCATCTGGAACAGTAGTTTCTGTCAGTGTGTATTTTCCTAAAGGAAGATTTGTAACAGTTGCATTTCCTTCTGCATCAACGAAGATTTCATTGACCTTTTCATAAGGATTGTTTCTGTCTCCAGTAAGTCTTACTGCCTGTTCTCCTGCCTTTACAAGTACAGATCCATCAGCAGGATCAATAATATCTTCCTTGGCAGTCAGTGTGAATCCAATACCGCTCAGATCATCATGATTGACGAATGTCTTGTCAGCCTTTTCCCACTTTTCAAGATTCTTCTTGATAACTAGCTTTCCAGTGATCTGCGTTTCTGGAACTTCTACTTCAACATAGTTTGTTCCATCCTGATCTACTTCTGTAATTGCTGATTCTTTAGCAACTACTTCAATAGGTTCCTTTAATGTAGTAAATCCTGCAGGTGTCTTAACTTCTGTTATATAGTATGTTCCTGCTTCTACACCAAGTGCAGTATAAGCCTTGGCTGCATCATTTTCACTTGGATTTTCAGTTACGAATGTACCTGCATCAACTGTAACCTTTTCTCCATCAGCAGTATCAACAATCATCTTTCTAGTTGTTGTAGAGAACTGATCGTATACCTTGTTTCCAATCTTCTGCTTTACATAGTTTCCATTGGAATCCTTGATCTTGAATACTGCATTGTTGAGTTCAATCTTTTCACCAGTCTGATCAGATACCTTGTTCATCTTTAAAATATACAACTGATGATTGTTTGCTACATAGAAATGCTTTGTTGGCTGATTTTCTTCTGTAACGTTGAAAATTGCTCCATCATATGAAGAAACATTTCCTTCATAGTCTAGAACACCATCTGCATGGCTTGACTGGAAAATATAGTATTCGCCATATGCAAGATCTCTTGAATATGCCATGCCAGATTCATTTGTTGTTACTACATCATATTCTTTTGTTGTGAACAGGATATTGCCATCTGTATCATAGATTGTCTGTGAATCATCTGGTGTAGGATTGCCTTCAACATTTGGTATCTGCCCGAATACTGTTTCATAAGCAAGTTTGTAGTCTCCGCCAAACTTTTCATCAACTGTAGCCTTCAGGAATGCAGTAAATTCTACATTTGCTTCAGGCTTCATTGTTGTGGAATGACCATTGTTTGAAGATGTGAGCATCTTCTGAACATCAAACTTTCCAGTAAATACGTCATTCTTGATATCAAATCTCTTGTCAACAAGCTCACCGCCATTAACTACATCAAATGATGTTTCTGTTACTGAATCTCCATCCATTGCAAAACCAGTTGGAGCAGTTACTTCAACGATCTTGTATGAACCAAATGGAAGTGCATTTGTTACTGTTTCAAAATATCCATCTGTTGTAGTTGTGAATGTTGCATCATTTGTGTTTGCAGTACCTGCAGTTACAAATGACTGAGGAAGCTTGATTGCTTCTCCGTTTGCAAAATATTCATCTTCTGAGAACTGTCCGTCTCCGTTTGAGTCAACCCATACTGGATTAGCAGATGTATTGATGAGTTTTAAAGTTGCCTGAAGATTTGTGTTGCCCTGTGGATATGTTGCAGTATCTGTGTCATTCTTCTGGAATTTGAATCCGCCTCTGACTGGTTGTTCAGTAAATGTCTTGTCACCAGACAGGAATGTCTGTCTGTTTTCATTGACTGTCATTTCTCTTTCTGTTGTTCCTGCTACAAGATAGCCAGTAGATGGATCTGTTTCTCTTACAATATAGTGACCAACCTGCAGAGCATCCAGTGGTGATGAGTATACACCGCCATTAGATGTAGTAAAACTCCATACTCTTTCTCCTTTGGCAGCTGATGAAACCTGAGCAGTTCCAACCTGATAGTCATTATCATTGATTACTTCATAGGAAGCACCATCTAATGAACCGTTGCCCTGTGGTTCTGCCTTGCCAGTTTCAGCATCAATCTTGGATGTGTAGAATCCACCCTTCTTAGGAATTTCAGAAATAGTATAGTCGTTTCCACCTTGTAAGTTATAAGTTGTTCTATTTCCATCACTTTTAATCTTCATTACAACAACACCACCATTAGATGAAAGTGTATTTGTTCCATTTAGTACTTTATTATTTAAAGTATATACTAATTGCTCATTACCATTTTCGTCTGTATATGTGATATCTGGTGCTTTTGTTTCCTCAACAGAAATATATCCTGCAGGAATTGTTGGTGCTCCCAGATTATCTCTATATAACTGAGAACTTCCATTAATTAAATAACTATCTTTCAGTACTGCTCTATAAACTTTCTTTCCACCACTTGTAGTGTATTCTTGTGTCTCAATAATCCAAGTTCTTGTTGGCTTAGTTCCTTTTACTTGTTCATCAGAAAAATCTACATCTGGATCAAGATCGTAATATTTAATAGTAAACTGAGCACCTGCTAGAGATGCAGGTTCATCGCCATTTGTCATGTCATTGTTTTTTGTCAATACAATTACAAATGGGTCATTACCTGGCATATCAGATGCATTGATTGATGCAGTAGTACCACTGAATGAGAATGGTCTTACTGTTGTATCAAGGCAGTATCCCTTTGGTGCCTTAGTTTCCTTGTAGTACAGAGTGCTTGTACTGAAACCAACTTTTACATTTGCTGATCCTTTTCCATCTGCACCAGTTGTAATTTTTCCAATCTGATTTGTTGCAGCAGCATCAGAATAAATTCCATATTCAGCACCTGCTAAAGAATAGGTATTTACCAGTCCATCAGTAATTGATGTATTTGCTGATACCTTAGTCAGATTAATAGAAACATTCTTGTCAACATTCGCACGGTAGACACCTGAAAGAACATTTCTACCTGTTCCACTGCTTGAAGCCATAGCTGTCTTGTATTCTGAATAATTAGCAAAGCCTCTATAATTTCCATTGTAGCCATGTCCATTTGAACGGAAATCAAACATCTGACCTCCGCCAGTATATACTGCCATATGTCCATTTCCACTTGTTCCATAAATTAAAATGTCACCTGGAAGAAGAGCACTTGCATCTACTGGAGAATTAGCAACTGTAGACCATTTCTCATGATTTTCAAAGTATGATCTCAATGAAGGTGGATATACAGTATTCAATACTCCATTAAGCATACCAAAATATGCATATGGATCAGCTCCTGCATCATGAAGTGCATGAGCTACAATAGCTACTGCACCTGCAGTACAGTCAAGTCCCACCTGATCAAGCTGTGCTTTAGAACCAGTCATGATCACATCAAAGTTGTTTCCGCCATTGAATGAATAATGAGAACCACTGCTTGATACTGTAATGTAATTTGCAATTGCTGTGTTGACATCAAGACCGCCATCTGCATGAACTGCAGTGACTGCTGATGGCAAGGAAATCACACTTGTCATTGTGAGAAGTGCCAGAAAAGATGTAAACGTCTTTTTTGCACTTCTTTTCATTCGGTTTAATAATTTCATAAATTAGCTGCCTCCTTTTCCTCTTTAACGGTTCATTACCGCTTTATGAAATTGTTGATTCAACCCCTCTATCTAATTCATTCCCACCACCTTTCAATGTTCCACGGGCGTTTCGCCCGTCATTTGTTTGTATATCTTCCTCTTTCATTAAAGAGGAAGGAGAGCCACAGAATGATTTAACACTCTGTGGCGGGAGCATCATCTTTATTAAAAAGATTGTCTATATAAAAAAGAAAACACATCTGTGTGTGTTCTCTACTGCATCATCTGTATTCTGTTTCCAATCAGCTTCATACACTCATTTATTTCCACTGCTTTAATTTCCTTTACATCCATTTCATCAGCACAGAAAAATTCCTTGTTCCACAAAAGAAAATCCAATGGATCATTAATTTCAATATCACAATAATCATTCAATCTTATTTCAAGAGGATATGCATCATTGAAATCCACATTGTAAACATTAATAGGATGTATGTAGTCAACATCAGCGAGATCAGCATCTTCTCCAAGATATGCCAGATCTCCATATTTCAACAGATACATTTCCGTAAAATCATCTGTAATAAAATACTGATAGAATCCATCCACATCAAAACAGCAGCTGTCTCCAAAAATCCATCCATTCTTGCTTCCTTCATCTGTTTCTATCCTGAAAGGTAGATATGTATCTTCTATCTTCTTTCTGATAAATTCTTTTGTTCTTTTCAGCTCTAAAGTATCATTCATTTTAATTTTCTCTTCACGTGGGCGATTCGCCCGTCATTTCTTATACATGCTTCCTCTTTTCTTAAAAATGATCAGCTCTTTTTGTTGATATTCGATACTGCAAAATCAAATTCATCTTTGCTCATAAGATCCTGTCTTTTATACATGTACATGGCATCGTATTCGTTATAGTCATCATTCCATTTGCACACATACAAATAATAGATTTCGCCATGTAATAAATGATTACCATCGTTATCTGTTGTCACATACCATTTATTACGATGTGTTTTGAAATCTAAAAGTGCGTGTTGCAAAGAATTGTCTTCATACGGGTAAAAATGTAAACTTGAAAAAGCATCCAACTCATCTTCGGCTATATTTTCAAGATAATTTCTGATATCATCATAGCTTTTTCCGTTAATAACAATTGGCTTAAGTTCTTTCATGGCCAATTCGATAGTGTATCCTTCTTGCAACCAGTCGCTAACTTTTTCATTTTTTGGAAATTCATCTAAAATTCCTGACATAAAAACGCCTCCTCTTCTATTTTCTTTCTGAAAAATTCTTTTGTTCCTGTCAGTTCTAAAGTATCATTCATTGTAAGTACCTCTTCACGTGGGCGGAACGCCCACGGCATTAAAAAAAGGCAACAGCTTTTTGCTATTGCCTGATTAAATCTTCTATTCGCAGACAGTTTCTGTCCATGCCTGTTTGTCAATTACATATTTCTGCTCAGTGATATCTTCATAATGTCCAGTAGCAGGAGTAATTGTAAAATGAGATTCAAAAGTATGTGTTTCATCCCCATAATCCATCATCATGTCAGTTGCATGATTGTTTGCTTCATCAGCAGTGCTAAAAAATTTACCACAACTTTTGCAAACATATCCATCTTGTATCTGTTTTTCAGGACTTTCTTCAATCCACCTTTGACCAGTAACTACTGTTTCCCAGTGACCTTCAGCATCATGGTATACTTCATGGCATTTCTTTTCAGCAGGCTTCTGCTGTGTCTGAGTACTGCTTGATGTATTCCCACTTGGTGCACTGCTGTTGTTGTTTTTTGAAGCTGTTGCTCCATTTGTTTTATCTGCTGTTTTGTTATTTTTTGAATTAGCAGTGTTTGATTTTTTATCAGTCTTTTTGGAATCTGATTTTGTTGCAGTTTTAGTATCTTTCTTTGAATCAGTTTTTGAATCTTCTTTTGCTGATTCTTCTTTCTTTTCTGTAACAGTAACCGTTACTTCTGAATCAGAAGCAACACCGTTTGTACCAACAGCATGGAACTTGACACTGTAAGTTCCTGCCTTGTCTGATTTTACATTTGATGTGACCGTATACCATGCTTCATCATATGTTCCATCAGCATTTTTACTTGGTTCTTCATCAACCTGCTTGCATCCGCCATCATCTTTAACAAGTGATTCAGGATCAAACTTATCACCTACTGAAATTTCTTTTGTCTTGTCGGTTGTTTTAAAAACAGGTGCATCTGAATTTACTACTTCAAATGTTGAAGTAAGTTTCTTGCTTTCACCACTTTTTTTATCTGTAACTGTATAAGTTACTTCAATATCTCCAACTCTGCTTGTATCAATGTTGACTGGATATGCAGTTGCTTCCAGATTTTCATCGATTCCTGCTTTAGTTGCTTTCTTTTCTGTCTTTTCTCCAATATAGACCAATGACAAAGGATCCACTGGTTTTCCTTCAGAAGTATATTTTACTTCTTTCTTGATCTGTGTTACTTCATATTCAACATCTTTATTTGAAGTGTTGCAGCCAACTGTTCCAGTAATAACAGCAGCTATAGCAATAATGACAGCAAGTACTGCACTTAGAATTTTAATTTTTTTCTTCTTGTCATTAGTTGATTCTTCATTGCTGTCAGTAATTTCATTTTCTTCTTTAGTTTCAACAGTTGTTTCTAACTCTTCATCTATTTTCTTTTCATCTTCATTCATAGTTTTCACTTCCTCTTTTTATGTGTGCTTTACACATGATATAAAAATAGCACAGTTGATTTAAATTCTGATTGTGCTATATGTTTATTTACAAATATTTCAGCATACAAATTATAGCACAATCAGAATTTAAATTTTCTGCCAATTTTGGCATGTTTTGTTTTTAAATTGCAGATAAATCAATATTTAATTTTTCATCTTTGTAGAAAATTGAATTTCCGCCCCTTTTTTGAATCCTCGCATTCCTGATTTCTTCATCAGTGAACATTATATCTCTATGATCATATCTGTATTCGTCACAGTGCCAAAGCTCTATGAGAATTTGATTTACTTCCTTAACTTTTTCTTTGTATACCGTCGAATTTTCTTTTTCTCCGAAATAATTACATACCACTTTAAATAGTAATTTTTTTTCTATCTTATTCTTATTTAAATGATAGAAATATTCATTTGCTATTATCATTCTACATAATTTTGGAAGATATTTCAGTTCATCCAGAAATGAATGAATAAACCAAGTTTCTTTCAGCTCCTGTTCAATATTATTTAAATCGGATGCCTGATAGTTATTATTCCCTTCTGGTCTTTTGATAATACTTCCTCCAACAGTCAGACTGTGGCTGATAATTCTTTCTCTTTCAAACTTCGATGTATACACTATATTGTATTCTTCATCAAAGTAGAAATAATTATCATAGTAATAACTAGAAACCTCATTAAGTGACCTTATAATTTCTTTAAGTCTTTTTTCATCACTGGTAAGTTCAGTAATGATATTATATGAAATCTCATTTCTGTACATTCAGTTTCTCCAATCATATTTATCAATCAGTTTGATCAGCAGGTAGTAATCATTAACATCTAATTCTTGCATTGTTACTTTTTCAATCAATTCATCAACTGAGCAATCATAATCACTTGAATTTTTGTTATATTCAAAAGTAATATTCTGCAATGTTTCTCTATCATCATTCAATACATGCTGATTGATTCTCTCTATAACGATGTTTTTAATCAGATTGTTTCTTTCTACAATGTTGCTTATCTGATCTTCCGTCTCTTTTGTAAATATTTCCCATTTCAGAATCTGAAGAGAAGAAAAGAATTTCTGTGTATTTTCATCTGTGCTTTCCTTGAATAGAAGCTCATTGATTACATCAGTATGTTTTTTCAGATTTGACGTAATTGATAATATTCTTTCCAGACTTTTTTTATAATTCATTTTCTTCTCCTTTCAAACCTGAGTTCGTTGTGTTCTGCTGTTTTTCTGACATGGGCGAACCGCCCATATTACTTTTCAAAAGAGTCCCTGCTTGTCATACTTCAGAAGTGGTTTATCAGAAGAACCTTTAAAAATTGAAACGGTATAGTTTTCTTCTTCACAGGTTTCTGCCCATTTTTTTGCTTCAATCAATGAATCAAACCATTCTGCTTTGATAACTTTGTTTTCTTTAGACAATGCAGCATAATATTCGTCTGTCATATATTTCTTTCATGTCATCACGGGCGTTTTGCCCGTGTGACTATTTCCTGCTTGATTTAATTTCATCAACAAGACTGTTGAGCAGAGGAATGGTATTCAGAAGCTCTGTTTTCAGTTCATTGTAGACTTTTGGATTTTCTTCAATTACAGTAATCATTTCACAGATATCAATATTCTGAATTTTATTTTGAATCTGTTTTAATGCCTTTATATAAACCTTTGCATCTTTAAGTGCAGTATTTTCTTCTTCCTCTTCTGTATCTGATAAAGATTCACTAGAAACTTCGTCAGCACCATCAACCGTTCCCTGCTTTTTTAGAAATGCCAGTCTATCCTTACAGAAGTGTTCAGAAATTCCACTCTGTACTGAGATCCAGCGTGCTTTGATTCCAAAGTCTGACTCTTTGAATGTTCCATCTTCAATCAGCTGCATCATCTGAACGTAAAGAAGATCAACAATTTTATTTTTTTCATCTTTTGTCATATCTCTGCTTGCATTGGCTGAGATAATCATTTGCATCTTTTCAAGTTCATCAGTTGGATCAACATATTCAACTGGAATCTGACCAGTAATATCCACTCCATTGTGCGTGTATTTCTTACCTTCATCATAGAGAAGTTTTAATGCTCTGAATCTTCTTTCCCCTGAGAGAATCTCTGTGAGACCATCCACCTTAACTGCACAGATTGGTGAGATCAAACCATGCTTTTCAATGTTGTCAGCAAGGAGTTTAACATTTTCATCAGTTATGAGATATGGATTATTATCGGTTGGAAGCACATCATCAATGTCCACTAGAACAGTCTGAAGTGCATATCCTTCTTCAAGTTCCTTACTGTTTCCTACAATGTTTTTGATATCAAAACCTGCCATAATGTCTATCTCTCCTCATCTTTCATCAATTCATTTAATAGATTTCTATAATCTTCAGCTATTCCACTCTTTGTATCATCCAGAAGTGATGTTCCTCCAAATTCAGCAATCTGAACTGGCTTCTGCTGAAATCTGATTACTGATTCAAAGACTGCATCGCCATAAAGATCTCTCAACTGTTGAATGATATCTCTGTTTGTCTTGTTACGTGTAATCTGTGTCAGAAGTATTCTGAAATCAATTCTGTGATTATCTCTAAATACTTTTGGAGCACCTTTGATGCTGTTCACAACCTGCTGTCTTGTATGTGTGATTCCTTTGATTGTCTTTTTTCCAATGCTTGTTGGACAGATAATTACATCACTGGCGTAGATTGCATTGAAAGTTATTTTGTTTACAGATGGGTTGTTATCAATCACAATTTCATCAAAATCAAGTTCCCTCAGAAGTTCACTCAATCTGAAATCTCCTCCACTCATATTCTGCATGAGATAAACCACTTCAAACATATGCATGTTGTTAGGAATGAGATACAGATTTTCAATATCTGTTTTGACAATACAATCAAGAAGATCTTTTTCTCCTGACAGCACATTAGCCAATGTGCTATCTGAATCCTCAAAATTCACTTCAGGCATAATTGCATCACTGAGATCTCCCTGTCCATCAGCATCGACAAGCAGTGTTTTCTTTCCTTCACTTGCATATCCTCTGCCAATCATTTCGGCAGTAATTGTCTTTCCAACTCCACCTTTGATGTTAAGTACAGATGTGATTCTTGGTGTTCTTTTTGTTTCTTCGTTCATGTTTTTAATCCAATGTCATTAAGTTAAGGCATTGAACCAATTGAATCTCTAAAGTGCACTGCGCA
>OLPU01001787.1_pt1 | contig 15353 bp, 10 predicted proteins | sample 1673111 | NCBI WGS metagenome assembly OLPU01 (sample SAMEA3136755, study PRJEB25190) | human gut metagenome | reverse complement strand
ATTTAAGAATGAGCAAGATTACGATGACAACACCCCTTGTAGAGATGGACGGAGACGAGATGACAAGAATCCTCTGGCAGATGATAAAGGATGAGCTTTTAATACCTTTTATCGATTTAAAGACAGAGTATTATGATCTGGGATTAGAGGAGCGAAATCGTACAGATGATCAGGTGACCGTTGAATCAGCAAAGGCAACCATGAAATACGGTGTCGCAGTAAAATGTGCGACAATCACACCAAACGCAGCCAGAATGACAGAGTACAATTTAAAGGAGATGTGGAAGAGCCCTAACGGCACAATAAGAGCCATGCTTGACGGAACAGTGTTCAGAGCACCAATCGTTGTAAAGGGCATAGAGCCAAATGTAAAGACATGGGTTAAACCAATCACAATCGCTCGTCATGCATATGGTGATGTGTACAAGGCAACAGAGATGAAGGTAGCTGGTCCAGGAAAGGCTGAGCTTGTATTTACAGCAGAAGACGGAACTGAGACTAGAGAATTAATACATGAGTTTAAGGGCGCAGGAGTTATTCAGGGACAGCATAACCTGGATGATTCAATTGAGAGCTTTGCACATAGCTGCTTTAAGTATGCACTTGATACAAAGCAGGATTTATGGTTTGCTACAAAGGATACCATCTCAAAGAAATATGACCACACCTTCAAGGATATCTTCCAGGAAATCTTTGATGCACAGTATAAGGATGCTTTTGAGAAGGCTGGAATTACATATTTCTACACACTTATTGACGATGCAGTTGCCAGAGTAATGAAATCTGAGGGTGGATTTATCTGGGCATGCAAGAACTACGACGGAGATGTAATGAGTGATATGATCTCATCTGCATTCGGTTCACTTGCCATGATGACATCAGTGCTTGTATCCCCTCACGGATACTATGAGTATGAGGCAGCACATGGAACAGTTCAGAGACACTATTACAAGCACTTAAAGGGTGAGGAGACCTCAACAAACTCTGTAGCTACTATTTTTGCATGGACAGGTGCACTTAGAAAAAGAGGAGAGCTTGACAAGCTTCCGGCACTTTCTGAGTTTGCAGACAAGCTTGAGGCAGCTTGCATAAAGACTATTGAGAGCGGAAAGATGACAAAGGATCTCGCACTCATCACAACAATTGAAAATCCTACTGTTTTAAACAGCGAAGGCTTCATCAAGGCAATCAGAGAGGAACTTGAGAAGACAATTTAATCTGAAATTTGGTTTTTAGCCTTAGAATAAGATATAACCCGGGGATAATTATAAATTTTTTGAATGTTAAATTCTTAACACATTGACAGATGACCTTCAAAAAATTATAATTAATCTTGGGTTTTTGTCTTTAAAAGAGAAATGATATCCTGATGATTGGAGGAATAAGACTTGAGTAAAGAAATATCACAGGCGGTTATCAGAAGGCTGCCACGATACTATAGATATCTCGGAGAGCTTTTGGATGAGGGAGTGGAGCGTATTTCATCAAATGATCTGAGTCACAGAATGAAAGTGACAGCTTCACAAATCAGACAGGATCTCAATAATTTCGGTGGCTTTGGACAGCAGGGATACGGATACAATGTTCAGTTTCTCTACGAGGAAATCGGAAAGATAATGGGGCTTAACACAGAGCATAGAATAATTATCATCGGTGCAGGAAATCTTGGCCAGGCACTCGCCAATTATGTAAAGTTTGAAAAGCTTGGCTTTGTCATAACAGCGCTTTTTGACATAAATCCTGAGCTTTCAGGAAAGAGTGTGCGAGGTATTCCAATCCTTATGCTAAGTGAACTGGATGAGTATTGCAGAACACACAGGGTGGATATTGCGGCGCTCACCATGCCAAAGTCAAAGGCTGACTCTATTGCGTCAAAGCTTGTGGATTTAGGAATAAGGGCTATATGGAATTTTGCACATGTGGATCTTGAAATTCCAAATAAAGATGTGGTTGTGGAGAGTGTTCATCTGTCTGACAGCCTTATGCAGCTCAGCTATAATATTGTTAAAAACTCCAAAAATAAATAGAGGGTGAGTCTTATGAATGATAAAAAAGGTTCCTTTACTGGTTTTAGATCTTTTTGATATTGAATATGACGATCCTATGGTTTTCAATGCCAATAATGCAAATGCTGATAATGCAAACAATGAGAATAAGGGGAATTGATATTGGAATATATTGTTACAGGTAATGAAATGAAGCTTCTGGACGATACAACATCACAGGTCTTTTTGGTTCCTTCGGTGGTGCTGATGGAGCAGGCTGCGGCCGGTGTTGTCCGGGAGCTTGTTGCATGTTTTGATAAATCAAAGGAGTTTGCCGTGATATGCGGCAGGGGCAATAATGCAGGAGACGGTATCGCGATAGCAAGACTTTTAAATCAGGCCGGATACAGATGCATGGTGTACTATGCTTTTGGCACAGATGAGGCAGGAAGCGAGCTCTTTGAGCTGCAGAAAAATATATACGCAAGGTATGGCTTTAAGGTGGTCTCTGATATTGAGTGTGTGTGTAAAAGTGATGTAATAATAGATGCACTGTTTGGCACAGGGCTTAAGCGAGCCATAGAAGGCTCTTTAGCAGATGTGATTTCAGCCGTTAACAAGGCAAATGCTTACAGGGTGGCGGTCGACGTGCCGTCGGGAGTGGATTCTGATAAAGGACATGTGATGGGATGCACTTTTAAAGCAGATTTCACATATACTTTTTCTTATAAGAAGACAGGTCTTCTCCTGTGGCCGGGCTGTGATTATTGCGGTCTGGTTAAGGTGGTGCCTATAGGCATAGATGACCACAGCTTTTGTGGTACTCTGCCATCAGTAAGGGCTCTTGATGAGTCTGATTTAAAGAAGCTTGATAACAGACCGGCACACTCCAACAAGGGAACTTTCGGAAAACTGTTAGTTATAGCAGGAAGCCGCAATATGGCCGGTGCGGCGGTGCTTTCGGCAAAGGCTGCATACAAAAGCGGAGCAGGGCTTGTGAAAATTATAACGCCGGAGTGCAACCGCTCAATAATACAATGTGCTTTGCCGGAAGCACTGCTTTGTACTGATATCGCGTCAGCTAAAGCACTTGAGACAGAGCTTGATTGGGCAGATGCAGTGGTGATAGGTCCAGGTCTTTCAAAGTCTGATAATGCCAAAATGTTAGTTGAAACAGTACTAAAAACAGCAGAGATACCTCTTGTGATTGATGCGGATGCGCTTAATATCATATCAGACAACTTGACTTTACTTAATGAGCATAAAATGCCTGTCATCGTGACTCCGCACCTGGGCGAGATGTCCAGACTTATGAAAAAGAGCATTGCTAATATACAGGAAGATATCATCGGTGTGGCAGGAGAGTTTGCAAGCTTGTACAATGTGACTTGTGTGCTTAAGGATTTTCGTACGATTATCGCAGCGGCTGATGGCGAAAAGTTTATCAATCTGTCCGGCAACTGCGGTATGGCAACAGCCGGAAGCGGAGATGTGCTAAGCGGTATCGTGGGAGGTCTTCTGGTACAGTTGCATGACACGAAAAAGGCCGCGGCATACGGTGCATTTATTCATGGACTTGCCGGTGATATGGTATTTGACAATACCGGCTCTTATGGTATGATAGCAAGTGATATTATTGATGGATTAGATAAAGTTTGGATTAAGGTGGAAAAAAATGGCAATTAACAGAATCAGAGCAGATATAGATTTGGATGCAATTTTATATAATATGGAGTCGATGCATAATAAGCTAAAGCCGGGGACAATGATGGCAGCAGTTGTAAAGGCTGATGGCTACGGTCACGGTGCTGAGGCTGTTTCAGAGGTACTGGAGCCGCTTCCGTATCTGTGGGGCTATGCCGTTGCTACAAGCAACGAGGCAATGCAGCTTATCGCAGCAGGCAGAAAAAAGCCGATACTTATTTTAGGACTCAGCTTCCCGGAGCAGTTTGAGGAGATAGTGGACAATGATGTGCGACCGGCGGTATGTACCTACGAGACCGCTAAGGAACTTTCAAAAATCGCAGCTGCTAAGAATAAGACCTGTAAGATACATATCAAGATAGATACCGGCATGTGCCGTATAGGCTTTCAGGTGACAGAGGAAAGTGCAGATATTATTGCACAGATTGCTAAGCTGCCGAATATTATGATAGAGGGAATATTCACTCACTTTGCAAGGGCAGATGAGCTGTCAAAGGAGCCTGCCTTTGAGCAGTTTGATCTTTTTAAGAGGATGATAGCTCTTGTTGAGGCAAGAGGAGTCGAGATCCCAATTAAGCACTGTTCAAACAGTGCGGGAATAGTAGAAATTCCGGAGTGCAATATGGATATGGTAAGAGCAGGCATCACACTCTATGGTCTGTGGCCGTCAGAGGAGGTAGACAAGAGTAAAATCTCCCTAAAGCCTGTTATGTCGCTGCACAGCAGAGTTGCTTATGTAAAGGAGCTTGAGCCGGGCAGGCATATAAGCTACGGCGGCACATTTACGGTAGAGCATCCTATGAGGATAGCAACTGTCCCGGTGGGATATGGTGATGGATATTCAAGAGGACTTTCAAACAAGGGCTGGGTTCTCATAAAAGGGAAAAAAGCACCTATATGCGGCAGAGTCTGCATGGATCAGTTTATGGTGGATGTGACAGACATACCTGACGTGAGAATAGGCGATGCAGTTACTCTGCTCGGTAAAGAAGGGGATGAGACAATCACTATGGAGCAGTTAGGTGAGCTGTCAGGCAGATTCAACTATGAGTTTGCATGTCTTATCACACCGCGTGTTCCAAGAATTTACCACAAAAACTAAAAAAGTGTAACTTTTAAGAATACACTCGAAAAATCTGGAGATACTTTTTGTATACCATAATATGGAGTGTATTCGTGTATGATTATTCAAAGAGGAGATATTTATTACGCTGATTTAAGGCCTGTTGTAGGCTCAGAGCAGGGCGGGATAAGACCTGTCCTTATAATACAAAATGATGTCGGAAACAGACACAGCCCGACGGTAATCTGCGCAGCAATAACCTCGCAGATGCATAAAGCCAAGCTGCCCACCCATGTGGAGCTTGCCTGCAAGGAGTATGCGCTTGCAAAGGATTCGGTTGTGCTTTTAGAACAGCTTCGCACAATCGATAAAAAAAGGCTTAAGGATAAGGTGTGCCATCTTGATGAGGACACATTGCTTAAAATAGACAGGGCGCTTGAAATCAGCTTAGAACTTATTACATAGGATAATAAAACATTATGTTATATGCAATTATAATTTTATCGATACTTGTAGTGATACTTCTTTTGTGTATTGGAGTATTGCTTTATGGAATGAAAAACAACAAAAAGACTCTCGATGGAATACTTGGAAATGATGATGTCACAGAGGAAGAGATTATTTCCATGGTCAGGGAGGGGCATGAGCAGGGAACAATCCTTGCATCTGAGGCAGAGCTGATACACAATGTGTTTGAGTTTGATGATAAGGAAGTAAAAGATATCATGACTCACCGCAAAAATATCGTAAGCCTCGACGGCAGTATGTCCTTTATTGATGCAATCGAATTTATCATAGATACCGGCAAATCTCGCTTTCCGGTCTATGAGAATGATGTTGACAGTATCATCGGAGTCTTACATATCAAGGATGCTTTTACATTTTTTGAAAAAAATGAGGTTTACCGCAGCAGTATCAAGGACATAGACGGGCTTATCCGGCCGGTGGACTTCATACCCGAGACGGTAAACATCAATGATCTGTTTAAGAAGATGCAGTCTAAAAAGAGTCATCTTGCGATGGTTGTGGATGAGTACGGACAGATATCGGGACTTATCGCGATGGAGGATATACTCGAGGAGCTTGTCGGAAATATCGAGGATGAGCACGATGAGGAAGAAAACTACATCAGAAAGAATGATGACGAGACATTTATAATGGACGGCATGACTGAGTTTTCCGATGTGAAGGAGGCACTGTCACTGCCTGTTGATGATGATGCCTACGAGACGCTTAACGGTTTTATCATATCGCTTTCGGATAAGATTCCGGAGGAGGGGGATAAGACTGTGATTAGCGCATATGGCTACAGATTTTCTGTTATGAGCGTCGAGGATAAGGTGATTAAGCAGGTAATGATTAAGAAACTTGCACCGGAAGAGAAAAAATGATAGTATAAGGTATAGATTATTTTTAAAAGTAGAAAAGAGGATACAAATTATGTCAGGACATTCTAAATTTGCGAATATCAAGCATAAAAAAGAGAAAAATGATGCTGCAAAGGGCAAAATCTTTACAATGATCGGTAGAGAGCTCGCAGTTGCAGTTAAAGAGGGAGGACCGGATCCTGCCAATAACTTCAAGCTCGCACAGGTAGTTGCCAAGGCAAAGGCCAACAATATGCCAAACGATACAATCGAAAGAGGTATCAAGAAGGCGGCAGGAGACGGCAACAGTGTAAACTATGAGACAGCTACATATGAGGGCTATGGACCATCAGGCACAGCTATTATCGTAAAGTGTCTTACAGACAATAAGAATCGTACAGCGGCCAATGTCCGCAATGCCTTTACAAAGGGCCAGGGAAGCATCGGTACACAGGGATGTGTATCATACATGTTTGACGAGAAGGGTCAGATCATCATCGACAAGGAAGAGTGCGATATGGATGCAGATGACCTTATGATGCAGGCACTCGATGCAGGCGCTGAGGATTTCGCCGATGAGGAGGACAGCTACGAGATTACAACTGCACCTGCTGATTTTGATGCAGTCAGGGCTGCTCTTGAGGAGGCAGGCATCACAATGGCTTCAGCAGAGGTCACAATGATTCCACAGACATATGTTACACTGACAGATGAAGCTGATATCACGAATATCGGCCGTATCTTAGACCTTCTTGACGATGATGACGACGTCCAGGAAGTATACCACAATTGGGAAGAGTAAACTAAATATTATATATCACGGGTTTTAGCGGGAGGAGAATATGAAGAAGATTCTATTTGTAGCTTCAGAGTGTGTACCATTTATAAAAACAGGAGGTCTTGCAGATGTGTGCGGTGCACTTCCTAAAGAGTTTGACAAGAACTATTGGGATGTAAGGGTTGTAATACCTGATTATAGCTGTATACCGGAGCAGTATCGTAATAATTTTGAGTATGTTACCCATTTTTACATGAGCTCAGGTCCATACGTGCAGGACAAGTATGTCGGAGTACTCAAATATGAGCAGGACGGCGTTACATATTACTTTATTGACAATCAGGAGTTTTTTACAGGATTTTCTCCATATACTTCTGACACTAAGTTTGAGATTGAGAAGTATACATTCTTTGACAAGGCTGTACTCTCAATGCTCCCACTTATTGATTTTAAGCCGGATATTATACACTGTCATGACTGGCAGACAGGCTTTCTGCCTGTATACTTAAAGAATGAGTTTGCCGCAAATCCATTCTTCTGGGGGATCAAGACTATCATCACTATCCACAATCTTAAGTTCCAGGGTATCTGGGACAAGGAGTGGGTACAGGGTGTTTCAGGTCTTACAGACAATCTGTTCACACCTGATAAGCTTGAGTTCAAGAAGGATGCAAATATGCTTAAGGGTGGTCTTGTATATGCTGACTACATCACCACTGTCAGTGATACATATGCAAACGAGATTCAGACAGAGTACTATGGTGAGGGATTGAACGGACTCTTAAGTGCCAGACATTTTGACATGCAGGGTATCGTAAACGGTATTGATTACAATGCCTATGACCCGCAGACTGATGGCAAAATCTATTGCAATTACAATGCTTCCGATTTCAGAAAGAAGAAGTTTAACAACAAGACAAAGCTTCAGCAGGAGCTTGGGCTTGCGGTTGATAAAAAGAAGTACATGATAGGTCTTATTTCAAGACTTACAGACCAAAAAGGTCTTGATCTTATCAATAATGTGATTGAAGGTATCGTGGACGATTTCACACAGCTTGTTGTTATCGGTACAGGAGATCCTCAGTACGAGAATATGTTCAGACACTATGCATGGAAATACCCTGACAGAGTTTCGGCAAATATATGTTACTCTGATGATCTGGCACACAAACTATATGCGGCTGCTGATGCATTTCTGATGCCGTCCAGGTTTGAGCCTTGCGGTCTGACACAGCTTATCTCATTCCGCTACGGTACCGTTCCGATTGTTCGTGAGACAGGAGGTCTCAAGGATACGGTTAAGCCTTACAATGAGTATGAAAATTCAGGAGATGGTTTCTCGTTCTCAAACTACAATGCCGATGAGATGCTTGCAGTCATCAATTATTCTAAGCACATCTTCTTCGATAAGAAGCGTGAGTGGAACCAGATTGTGGACAGGGGCATGGCCAATGATTTCTCTTGGAATGCTTCCAAGTTCAAATATGAGGGATTATACAATTACCTTATTGGTGAATAAAATATTTTGGTGAAATTATGGTTTTTGCATAACATTTTACCCCGCCATTCATGGCGGGGTATTTTGCACCTCATTTATGATTAATCAGATTACTACATGCTACGCATTCCCGTAATCTGACTCCACCTCGAAATCCGCTAATTTGCTACGTCCACGCAGCAAATTGCTACTTTCTCGGTGTAGTGCGGGTCAATAAGGTATACATCGAATTGCATGCAAGCATGAATCGATGATACCTTTTGACCCTTTAATCACAAAATCGAAAAATTACTTTAGAAAATTTACACAGGACAGAAGAAATATGTTATTATATACTCTGTAAATCAAAATACGGAGGTTAGTTAGATGGCAACGAGGAAGAAATCCTCAGCAAAAAGACAGACAAAAAAGGAGAGAATGGCTCAGATAGAGAGGCAGCAGGCCTTTAAAAAGGAAATATTTCTCTGGATAGTAGTAGCTGTTTCAATCCTTTTATTTATAAGCAATTTTGGAATAGGCGGTCATTTGGGAAACGCAGTAAGCGGTTTCCTTTTTGGTATATTTGGAATGGTGGCATATATTTTTCCGCTTGTGCTTCTGGTGGGCAGCTTTTTTGCTGTGTCCAATAAGGGCAATTCATATGCTATCATGAAGCTTGTTATGACCATAGTTTTCATATGGTTTATATGTGTGTTTATGTACCTGGCAGTGTATGGTGAATTCGCGGTTTCGCCGGTGCAGTCATACATTGACAGTGTTGAAAGGCATTCAGGTGGTGGCTTTGTAGGTGCTCTTATAGGCTGCATTTTAGTTCCGGCGGTAGGAATTATAGGTGCATACGTAGTGACAATAGTTGTGATGATTATCTGTCTTGTGCTCATTACCGGTAAATCATTCATGAAGGGTATGAGAAACGGCGGCCGAAAGGTATACGAGTCAGCGCGTGAGAATAATGAGAGATATCAGGAGTATCGGCAGTATAAGTCAAGAGAGCGTCAGACAAGAGCGGGTTTAGTTTCAGGTGATACAGACAGCGACATAACGGAGGCTGCAAAAGGTGGCAGAAGGAGTAAGCGTGCCGGCCGAAGGATGGACAATAAGATAACAGGCGTGTCACTTGATACAAAAATTGATGGCAGTGAAAATGCGCTAGATTCAGGCATGACAGGTAGTGATACAGCGAATGTGGGGATATTTGGACAAGGTGCAGCAGCTACAGATGCGCTTGGTGAGATAACTATAGAGAATTACCCGAGTTCACCTGCAATAAAGGAGAAAAAGACGACAAGCCTTACATCAGGGGATGCAGGGGAAATAGTGCAGACACCGGACTTTGGTGTGGCATCGGAGCCTGTTTCGGTTTTGGGTGGCACAGCTGCAAGTCATGTGTCGCAGATACCTATATCGGGCTGCGTGGAGCCTGATATATCTGATGATTTTGGCATACAAAAAGATAATGAGCTGCAATCAAAATTATCAGCTCCGGCTGCAGATGCGGTAATGACAAAACCACCTGCAGCAGAGCCAGGTAAGAAAAAGGTCAAATCAGACAAGGATGAGCTTGCCAAAGAGGTTGAAAAAGTCAGTGAGCAGATAGCGATAAATGACGCAGAAAATGCAATCCAGCAGAAGCCGTATGTATTTCCGGCTGTTGATCTGCTTAAGGCTCCTGACAGGGGTAAAACTGGTGATTCGCAGGCTCATCTGCGTGAGACGGCGGCAAAGCTTGAACAGACTCTTAATGTGTTTGGGGTGAATGCGAAGGTGAATAATATAAGCTGCGGTCCTGCTGTTACAAGGTTTGAAATCACACCGGAGCTTGGAGTGAAGGTATCAAAGATTGTGAATCTGGCAGATGATATAAAGCTTAATCTGGCAGCCGCGGATATACGAATCGAGGCTCCTATTCCGGGAAAAGCCGCTGTGGGCATCGAAGTGCCAAACAGCCAGAGTGTTGCTGTTTCCTTCAGGGAGCTTGTGGAGTCTGAAGAATTTAAAAATGCCAAATCAAAGATTACATTTGCAGTGGGAAAAGATATTGCAGGCAAGGTTAAGGTTACGGATATCGCAAAAATGCCACATCTTTTAATTGCAGGTGCTACCGGCTCAGGTAAGTCGGTTTGTATCAATACAATTATCATGAGTATACTATACAAGGCAAAGCCGGATGAGGTAAAGCTGATTATGATTGACCCGAAGGTGGTTGAGCTTAGTGTATACAATGGCATACCTCATCTGATGATTCCGGTTGTTACAGATCCTAAAAAAGCTGCAGGAGCATTAAACTGGGCGGTTTCAGAGATGACAGACCGATACGAGAAGTTTGCAAACAGCGGTGTCAGGGAAATAAACGGTTACAATGCCATGATTGATGCGATGGATGGCAAAGATACAGAAAAACCGCCAAAGATGCCACAGATTGTCATTATAGTTGACGAGCTTGCAGATCTTATGATGGTTGCATCAAAGGATGTAGAGGAGGCAATATGCAGGCTGGCACAGCTTGCGAGAGCAGCCGGTATACATCTGATCATAGCCACACAGAGACCTTCTGTTAATGTTATTACAGGTCTCATCAAGGCGAATATGCCAAGCCGTATCGCATTTGCGGTTACAAGCGGTGTTGACAGTCGTACCATACTTGATATGAATGGTGCGGAAAAGCTCCTTGGAAAGGGAGATATGTTATTTGACCCACAGGGTGTTCCGAAGCCCCTTCGAGTACAGGGCGCATTCGTTTCAGATAAAGAAGTTTCCGATATTGTGAAATTTATTATTGAAAATAATGAGAATGCACAGTACAGTAATGATGTGGCACAAAAGATGGAGAGCCTGTCGAATGATACGACAAATACAACCGTTACCATTTCAGATGTGGAAAACACGGATGATGGCAGGGACTCTTACTTTGCGGAGGCAGCGTCAATTATCACAGATAAGGAACGGGCTTCAATCGGAATGCTTCAAAGATACCTTAAAATTGGCTTCAACAGGGCGGCCCGCATCATGGATCAGCTCGAAGAGGCCGGTGTAGTTGGACCTGAGGAGGGAACAAAGCCCCGCAAGGTTCTGGTGACTAAAGAGGAATTAGATACTATATTAGAGAATAATTAACACAAAGGAGCAAAGAAAAATGAAAACAGATATTCAGATCGCACAGGAAGCTACAATGCTTCCAATCAAGGATGTAGCAGCATCTATAGGGATTAAAGAGGATGACTTAGAGCTTTATGGAAAGTATAAGGCAAAGATTTCTGATGAGCTCATCAATCGCACAAAGAAAAATCCTGACGGAAAGCTCATACTCGTTACAGCTATTAACCCGACTCCTGCAGGGGAGGGAAAGACAACCACAAGCGTCGGTCTTGGAGAGGCATTTGGACGCCTTGGGAAGAAAGCACTTATCGCACTTCGTGAGCCGTCACTAGGACCTTGCTTTGGTATCAAGGGAGGAGCAGCCGGTGGCGGATATGCACAGGTTGTCCCAATGGAGGATTTAAATCTTCATTTTACAGGAGATTTTCATGCAATTACATCTGCGAACAATCTGCTTGCCGCACTTCTTGACAATCATATCCAGCAGGGAAACGAGCTTGGCATCGACCCGCGCCAGATTGTATGGAAGAGATGTATGGATATGAATGACCGTGTCCTTAGAAATATCGTTGTTGGTCTTGGAAGCAAGATGGACGGAATGGTCAGAGAAGATCATTTTGTCATCACTGTAGCATCTGAAATTATGGCAATACTCTGTCTGGCCGATGATATGGCAGATTTAAAGAAGCGACTTGGAAGAATTATTGTGGCATATACCTTTGACGGAAAGCCTGTCACAGCCGATGATCTTCAGGCTACAGGCTCTATGGCAGCTCTCTTAAAGGATGCCTTAAAGCCGAACCTTATCCAGACACTTGAGCATACACCGGCAATAGTTCACGGTGGACCTTTTGCCAATATAGCACATGGCTGTAACAGTGTCCGTGCCACAAAGACAGCATTAAAGCTTGCAGACTATGTTATCACTGAGGCAGGCTTTGGCGCAGACCTTGGCGCAGAGAAGTTCTTTGATATCAAGTGCCGTATGGCAGGGCTTAAGCCGGATGCAGTTGTACTTGTTGCAACAATCAGAGCATTAAAATATAATGGCGGCGTGCCGAAGGATGAGCTTTCATCAGAGAATCTTGATGCACTTAAGGCTGGAATCGTAAATCTTGAGAAGCATATTGAGAATCTTCACAAGTTTGGTGTGCCTGTAGTTGTCACATTAAATTCATTTGTCACAGACACCAAGGCTGAGACTGATTTTGTAGAGCAGTTCTGTAAGGAAAGAGGCTGTGAATTTGCACTTTCCGAAGTCTGGGAGAAAGGCGGCAAGGGCGGCATCGCATTGGCTGAGAAGGTACTCGATACCCTTGAGCATAAGGAGAGTCATTTTGAAGTACTTTATGAGAACAGCCTGTCTCTGAAAGAGAAGATTGAAACAGTTGCCAAAGAGATTTACGGTGCAGCAACCGTTACTTATGCACCTGCTGCAGAAAAAGCACTGAAGAAAATTACAGAAATGGGATTTGGCGATGTGCCTGTCTGCATGGCGAAGAATCAGTATTCATTATCCGATGATCCTAAGCTTCTGGGAAGACCTGAAAACTTCAATGTCAATATCCGTGAAGTTTATGTATCTGCAGGTGCAGGATTTGTCGTTGCCATTACAGGCGCTATTATGACAATGCCTGGCTTACCGAAGAAACCGGCTGCGGAGGGTATTGATGTCACCACAGACGGTGTTATCACAGGCTTATTCTAAGCAGATATACAACCGCACAGGAACAAATTTAAGAAAGTTGACAGCTTGTATAGTAATTTTTTATGTGATATAGTAAAGGGGATACCTGAAAAACAGGTATCCCCTTTTAAAATAAATACTCTGGAGGTTTGGTAAAATGGCTTTTTTGATTGACGGGAAGAAAATCTCCTCCCAGATAAAAGATGAATTAAAAACCGAAATCGCAGAAATGAAGAAAAAAGGCACAGAAGTGACATTGGCAGTGATCCAGGTTGGAAACGATCCTGCTTCCTCTGTCTATGTCGGCAACAAGAAGAAAGCCTGTGCTTATATCGGTATCCGCTCCCTGGCATACGAATTGCCTGAGAGTACAACAGAAATGGAATTATTGACATTGATCGATGAGCTCAACAACAGAAAGGATGTCAATGGTATCCTTGTTCAACTGCCTGTACCGGCTCATATCAACGAGAAACACATTATCGAGGCTATTCACCCGTTAAAGGATGTTGACGGCTTCCATCCACGCAATGTAGGTGCCCTTGTCACAGGTGAAGACGGTTTTGTCTCCTGTACACCGGCCGGCATTATTCAGCTTCTTAAACGCAGCAATATCGATATCGACGGCAAAGAATGTGTTGTTGTGGGCAGAAGCAATATCGTCGGTAAACCGATGGCCATTCTTCTCCTTCGTGAAAATGCAACAGTAACCATCTGTCATTCCCACACAAAGGACTTAAAGGAAGTCTGCAAACGTGCAGATATTCTTGTTGCTGCTATCGGCAAGCCGAAATTCTTCAACCGCGATTATATTAAAGAAGGTGCGGTTGTTATTGACGTAGGTATTCACCGAAATGAACAGAACAAACTCTGCGGTGATGTAGACCGTGATGATGTCATGGATCTTGTCAGCGCTATTACACCGGTACCGGGCGGTGTGGGACCAATGACCATCGCCATGCTGATGTATAATTGTGTAGAGGCTGTACGCCTCCAGAAAACGGAGAGATAATATTTATGAGTAATACAAATTCCAATAACCTGACAATCTTTTTTGTTTCCCTGGGCTGTGATAAAAACCTTGTGGATTCCGAAGTCATGCTTGGCATTCTTCGGGCGCACGGCTTTACACTGGTGGACGATGAAATGGAAGCAGACATCATCGTTGTCAATACATGCAGCTTCATCCATGACGCCAAGGAGGAGAGTATCCAGACCATCCTTGAAATGGCTGAAATGAAACACAGCTGCAGATGTAAGGCACTGATTGTCACCGGATGTATGGCAGAACGCTATAAAGACGAGATCATGACAGAGATTGAAGAAGTAGATGCTGTAATTGGTACAACCAGCTACCAGCATATCGCAGAAGTTGTTGCTGAAGTCTTAGAAGGTCAGAAAGTCAAACAGTTTGATGATCTTCAGGCCATGCCGGAAGTGGATGTTCAGCGTATCATGACAACCGGCGGATACAGCAGTTACCTGAAGATTGCCGAAGGCTGTGACAAGCACTGTACTTACTGTATTATCCCAAAGCTTCGTGGTTCCTACCGCAGTCATTCTATGGATTATTTGATCAAACAGGCCGAATCACTGGCTGCCCAAGGTGTTAAGGAGCTGAATATCGTTGCCCAGGAGACAACCGTTTACGGCACAGATCTTTACAACGGACAGAAAATGCTCCCGGAACTCCTCAAAAGGCTCTGCCGTATTGAAGGTCTTTCCTGGATCCGTGTCCTCTACTGTTATCCTGAAGAGATTGATAATGACCTTATTGAGGCCATGAGAACTGAGCCTAAGGTAGTTCGTTATATTGATATGCCGGTACAACATGTATCTGACAGTATTCTTCACATGATGGGAAGAAATATGACAGAGAGCAAGATCTTAAAGACAATTAAGAAGTTAAGAAATGCAATGCCTGACATCTGCATCAGAACAACTCTTATTACAGGCTTCCCGGGAGAAACTGAATACGATTTCAATGTATTAAAGGATTTCGTTAACGAGCAGTATATTGACCGCCTTGGAATATTTACATACTCAGAGGAAGAGGGAACTCCTGCGGCTAAGTTTACACAGAAGGTTCCGGAAGAAGTTAAGCAGCAGAGAAAAGATGCTCTTATGGCTTTACAGCAGGAAGTTTCAAAGAAGATCAACAAGGGCTTCGTAGGT
>OLPU01001782.1_pt1 | contig 15384 bp, 22 predicted proteins | sample 1673111 | NCBI WGS metagenome assembly OLPU01 (sample SAMEA3136755, study PRJEB25190) | human gut metagenome | reverse complement strand
AGCGATTTAACACCGAATGAAAAGCATTTGGTAGGTGTTTTCGTAAATGCGATGACACTTAGTCGCAAAAGAAAAGACCGTACGAGCGGCAACTCGAAACGGTCAAAGGTAATTACATAGATTAATCTATGTTTTACATATATTATACCACAAAAAATAAAAAAATCAAGAAAGGAATGATGAAAGTGGATAAGGCACATTTATTAGATGTTTCGCATGGAGCAATTCAAGAGAGGTTGGACTATGAACTGGGCAAGGTTATTGATAATATCGCTGACCTAAACACAAAAGCGGAAGCAGTGAGAAAACTAACGTTGACGTTATCGCTAAAGCCAGATAGTGAGCGTAAAAGCATTAAAATGTCAACACAAGTCAAGCCGACGCTTGTACCGACAAACAACATTGAAAGTTCGTTGTACTTGACGGAATCAGACGAGGGCAGGGCATTAGTTGAAATGTTGCCGCAAGTGCCGGGGCAAATGGCATTAGACGGCTCGCAGCAAGATGAACCAAAGGTTATACCAATCAAGAAAGCAATGTAATTTAAGGAGGATAAAGATAATGATTAACAGAGAGTTTATTGAAAAAATCGAGGATATGACAGGACCAAAGGTGATTGAAACAACGCAGGGTACTTTTTCGGACAAGCGCTTATACAGAATCGAAAACAAGATTGTTGATACAATAAGTCTTACAAGCCTAAGTGGCTTGACGACAATGATAAAGCAAGAAATGAACGAGTACAATCTTCCGCTATTCGTCAGAGTAACATCAGCGGAACGAGTACATGTGTTAGGCGCGGTCAGAGATGATATGCAACGCGAAATGCCTTTTACAGCTGAGGCAAAATTCATCGGTTTTGATTTCAATGATTATATGAGCATTGAAAATATGATTATAAATCTAAAATCACGTTTTGCACCGACAGAGGACAGAGATTATCTTGTGCAGTTACTCGGCAACATAACAGACCAACAGAGCGTACAGACAAAAGATGACGGGATTACGCAATCGGCAACCGTAAAGAGCGGTATTCAGTTGGTAGGCGAACAGAGAATTAAGCCGATTGTTACGTTGAAACCGTACAGAACATTTTTAGAGGTTGAGCAACCGGAATCAGAATTTCTAATCAGACTTAAAGATGGCAGAGCGGCACTGTTTGAAGCAGACGGTGGAGCTTGGGAACGTGAAGCAGTAAAGAACGTTGCGGACAAGCTACGCGAATTACTTTCAGACGTAAAAAACGTACATATAATTGAATAGCAAAAATGCAGGGGATTTATTCCCCTGCATAATTACTGCATTTACAAATGTAAATGCCACACACTTTTTTAATTGGAATTACATTGTATCACATAGAAAGGAAAATGTCAAATGAACATATATGAAATAGACAATGCAATGTTTTCTTTAATTGACGAAGAAACAGGCGAAATAAAGGACTTTGAAGCGTTTGAAGAATTACAAATGCAGAGAGAAGAAAAAATTGAAAATGCGGCGCTATGGCATAAAAATTTAATAGCTGAAAGCAAAGCTATTCGCGAAGAAGAAAAAGCGCTTGCGGAGCGTCGTAAGTCGTTGGAGCATAGAGCGGAAAGTTTAAAGAATTTCGTAAATCGAACGCTACAAGGCAATAAATTTGCTACTTCAAAAGTGGCGATAAGTTACAGAAAGTCAACGGCGGTGGAAGTTGATGACGAATTTATTGATTATGCAATGAAGAACAACAACGACCTGTTGACATTTAAACGACCGGAGCCAAACAAAGCGGTCATTAAGGGAATGTTGCAGGGAGGTTTTGATATTCCGCATGCAGAGTTGGTAGAGAGAAACAATATGAGTATAAAATAAGGAGTGATATATATGGGAATACCGGTTTTAATTATAGGTGAAAGCGGTAGCGGAAAAAGTGCAAGTTTGCGAAATTTTAACGAAGATGATTTGTTAATATTTAATGTGGCAAGTAAGCCGTTGCCGTTCCGCAAGAAGCTAAATTCAATCAAAAAGGCTACATACAACGTTATTGCCAAAGAATTAAGTAAAAAGCAGTACAATCGATACGTTATAGACGACAGTCAATATCTGTTGGCGTTCGATTCGTTTAATCGTGCAAAAGAAACAGGCTATGCGAAGTTTACCGATATGGCGGTACGTTTTCAAAAGATGATTACATTTATTATTGAGGGATTGCCTGATGATACAATCGTATATTTTTTACACCATTGCGAGCAGACCGAAAACGGTAAAATTAAAGCGAAAACAATCGGTAAAATGTTGGACAATCAGTTGACCGTTGAGGGACTGTTTTCAATCGTTTTATTATGTCAAGCTGACGGTCAAAGTCATAGCTTCATAACGCAATCAGACGGACATACAACGTGTAAGTCACCTATGGATATGTTTGATTTAGAGATTGATAACGATTTGAAAGCAGTTGACGAAAGAATAAGAGAATATTACGGACTGAATGAGGAGGATAAGAATAATGAATAAAATACAAGGATATGACGAGGCGCAAGCATACACAGGCGAGAGCAGAGCATTGCCACCGGGTAAATATATCTGCGAAATCAAGGGCGCAAAAGTTGTTAAAACAAGGACCGGTAAAGAACAGTTTGTCTTACAATTAGATATTGCGGAGGGCGAATATAAAGACCATTATAGCAATTTATATGCGACTAACATCGCAAGAAACGGAACGGATGCAAAGTGGAACAACGGCGGACTGTTTAGACAAGGTTTTGAAGGTAAGCAGTTACCGTTTTTCAAAGGTATGATTACCTGTATTGAAGAAAGCAATGTGGGATATGTTTGGAATTGGGACGAAAAAACGCTTAAGGGTAAGAAAATCGGTGTATTGTTCGGACGTGAACAATACATGATGAACGGTCAAAAAAAATGGGCGACTAAGGCAAGAGCAGTAAGAAGTATTAAGGGATTGGAAATGTCTGAAATTCCACAGGATAAGCTACTTGACGGAAGTACGTCAGGATTTGATACAAGTGGATTTGATGATGAGGACGAATCGGAAGAAGATTTGCCGTTTTAATAAAGGTTAAGGAATGGGTGCTATGGAGAATGAAAACAGAATAACGATACCCGATTTCAGTAAGGACGATTTTTTAATATCATCAAAACCGTTTCAATGGATAATAGACCAAGCTGACGGCAACGAGTTTATCAAAGGTCAGCTTGTGGCACAAATGGCAGAAAAAGCAAAGAAATTAAAAGTATCTAATTTTCGAACACAATTTTCAAACTATGTCAGAGCGCAAAAGGGTCAAAGCATTGTTTACGGCAATGTAATGGAGTTCAGTGGCACTGCAATAATGTGGGACACAGGCGAATGGATTGCAACTGATGACGGAGTATATAGGTTCAAAGGACAGTTCAGTGAAAAAGTGACGGCGTGTCCACACCCAATATTTATGATAACAAGATATTCGAATGTAGATACTGATGTTGAAAGTGTGCAACTTGTTTACGGCAGACCGGGACGAAATTATAAAACTAAAATCGTCCCACGTTCTGACCTTGCAAGTGCGAACAAAATCGTAAAATTAGCTGAATACGGTGTCGGTGTAACATCAGAAAATGCAAAGGCACTCGTACAGTTTTTAAGCGATTTTGAAAGCATAAATTATGACAAAATAATCGAAAAGAAATCGTGTGACCATATGGGTTGGGTAGGCAGAGGATTTAAAGAATTTGCACCGTATATATCGGATTTGGAGTTTGAGGGACAGGACAGTTTCAGACAGTTATTTAATTCGGTAAGAGAGGTCGGCAGTTATGAAAAATGGCTTAAAATAATCAGAGATTACCGCAAAAACGGCAATATCGTTGTTCGTATGGTAATGGCGGCGAGTTTTGCGAGTGTGCTGTTAAAACCGCTCGGAGCGTTGCCGTTTTTCGTTCACCTATGGGGTGATACGGAAACAGGTAAATCGGTTGCGTTGCTTGCGGCGGTGTCTGTATGGGCTGAACCGGTTATCGGTAAATATGCCTATACATTCAATTCTACTGATGTAGGTAATGAATTATATGCGGCGTGTTTAAATTCACTGCCGTTATGTATGGACGAATTGCAGATACTGAATAAGCGTTCGGATTTTGATGATATAATATACCGCCTGTGCGAGGGTACAGGACGTTTACGCGGTAAAAAAGACGGTGGTATACAAAATATTAAGACGTGGCGAAATTGTATTATAACCACAGGCGAGCGTCCGATAACGTCAATGTCATCGGGTGGCGGTGCAGTCAATCGTGTTATTGAAATCGAATGTAACGGCGGTAAGTTCTTCAAAAATCCACGAGAATTTTGCAGAACGATACAAGCGAATTACGGTCATGCCGGTAAAGAATTTGTTGATAATTTAACCGGAAATATCGCTGAAGCACGAGCATTGCACGAGAAATATATCAAGTTATTAGAGGACAATACAGAGGCAACGGACAAACAAATTGCGTCAGCGGCGGCATTATTAACGGCTGATGAACTGTCTGAACGTTGGATATTTAATGACGGTGTACGAATCAGTATAGATGATATTAAACCATATTTGCAGACCAAGGATATGTTGAACGTCAACAGACGTGCGTATGATTATCTGCGTGAAGAAATTATCGCAAATCATAGCAATTTCACATCAAACGGCAATGAGTGTTGGGGAATAGAACAGGACGGCAATATATACATATTGAAAAATCGGTTTAATTCGATAATTACTGACGGTGGATTTAATCCACAGTCAACACTTTCATGGATGATTCGTAACCATAAAATTGCACGTCACGAAAACGGCAGACGCGATATATCCAAGCGAATTAACGGAGCAAAAGCACATTGTATCTGTATCTATGTAGACGATATAGACGACTATGAGGACATTGAAAATGATGAAGATTTACCATTTTAATATAAAAAAGTGTCCCCAAGTCCCCAACGTCCTCAATAAATTTACAATGTATATATAGTAATATTTATTTGATTAATTATTAAAAATCAAAAAATATTGTTCTATATAGAGTAATAAAAAATGTGTGGACATTGGGGACACATACCGATAAATCGCATAGGTATCGTATCCGTTAGCCCCCAATTCAAAAAAGCAGTTTGGGGGCGTGGGGACGCATATATAAGGAGTTAAACAATGAAATTATTTGATTATCAAGAAAAAGCACTTGCATTGACAAGTGATAAAGATAATTCGGCATTTACTATGATATGGGATTAGGTAAGACGTTTATTGGCAGTGAACGATTACGATTATACGGCAAACGTGTGAACATAGTCGTGTGTCAGAAGTCTAAAATCAAAGACTGGTGCGAGCATTTTAAAGAGCATTATACGGATTATGCAGTATTTGATTTGACAAATAAAAAGGATATGCAGGCATTTATGGTATATCCGATATACAAATGTATCGGTATCATAAATTACGAATTGGCTTACAGACGTGAAGAATTAAGAAAACTAAAGGATTTTACAATGATGTTAGACGAAAGTTCGATGATAAAAAATGAAACAGCAAAGCGTACAAAGTTCATGTTATCGTTGAAACCGTCACACACAATATTGTTATCCGGTACACCGACAGACGGTAAATATGAGTTCCTGTATTCGCAATTACGATTGTTAGGTTGGAAGATTACCAAAACGGCATATTATAACCGATACATAAAAACAGAATTGCGAAGTTACGGCGGTCCGACTTTCAGAGTAGTTACAGGATACAAGAATGTGAGCGAATTAAAGGCAAAACTAAAGGAATACGGAGCGGTATTCGCTAAGGCGGAAGAAGTTATTAAGTTACCGGAAAAGAAGTTTATAAAGGAATATTCGACTGTTTCATCAGACTACAAAAAGTTTATGAAAGACAGGATAATCAAGATAGATGATAAGGAACTGACAGGTGACAGTACATTGTCAAAAAGATTGTATGCAAGAATGTTATGCAGTGCATACAGTAAGGACAAAATATCACGATTAATTGATTTAGTTAATTCCACATCTGACAGGGTTATTATATTTTATAACTTCAATACCGAACTTGAGGCACTGAAAAAAGCGGTATCTGACAGACCGATAAGCATAGTAAACGGACAAGTTAAGGATTTAAAGGCATACGAAAATAACGATAATTCGGTTACGTTGATACAATATCAAGCCGGAGCAATGGGATTAAATTTGCAAAAGGCGAACAGAATTATATATTTTTCTCTGCCGGAACGTTCGGAGCTGTTCGAGCAATCAAAAGCAAGGATATGCCGTATCGGTCAAGAAAAACAATGCTATTATCACATAATGATGTGCTGTAAGAGCGTTGAAGAAAAGATATATGATTGTTTGTTAATGCGAAAAGATTATACAGACGAACTATTCAGAAAGGAATTTATCTGATATGGCAGAGGAAAAGAATTTTGAAAACCGAGTTAAACAATGGCTACGGAGTAAAGGCTGTTATGTGGTTAAATATTACGGTTGCGGAGGTACAAGAGCAGGCGTTCCCGATTTGCTTGTGTGTGCGAATGGTAGATTTATCGGCGTTGAGATTAAAGCCGAACACGGTAAGTTGGCACCGTTGCAACGTAGTCATTTAGATAAAATACTTACTTCCGGTGGTGCGGTGACAGTCCTTAGACCATCTGAATTTGACGGATTTAAAAAGTTCATTGAGGAAGTGTTGAATGATGATTGATAAAGCTACAAGGAATAAGCTCAAAGCTAAAGCAAACGAATTGTCGGATATATGTGTAACCGACGGTGAAAAGTTTGCAGAATGCTACGACGCTATGTATAACAGCGGTGAATTTAATTGCGGGGAATGTTTCATCATAGCACGATTGGCTGATTTATATACCGCAATAAAACAGGGCGTTGTTGATAAAACTGATGGTGCCAAACGACAAAGTGAGATATTTAAGGTGATTGAATTGGAGGAGTAAGCAGATGAAATATATTAAGCGGATTATATCAATGTTGGTTGCAATAGCATTGATATTTCTATTGACAAGCTGTGCGAAGTGTATCAGTACCGAAACTTCAACTGTAGAGGTCAAAGTCATAGATAAATATTACAGAGGTGCATATGTAACACCTGTAAATTGTGGCAAGAGTATAACCATGATTACTCACCCTGCGGTATATAAAATTATGGTCGAGTATGAGGGTAATGCATATGCCTTTTACGGCATTGATACATATACAAAGTATGTGGATAAGGTTGGTGAGAACGCCAATGCAATACTTGAAACAAAAAAATATGATGACGGCACAGTAAAATATAATATAACAACTCTTGAATAGGAGGAATAGAATGCAAACAGAGCAATTTGAAAATATCATAAACAACCGCATAGAAAAATGCAAAAGTGTTCTATGTAGTAAGGCAGAAGAATATGCCACAGATGACAGGCTACATAATTTCAAGGTGGCGGGTGAATTGCAGAAATGCACACCTGTTAAGGCGTTGGGTGGTATGATGGCAAAACATACTGTCAGTGTTTACGACCTAATAGAAGATTACGAACAGGGGAAAGAAATTTCCCCGAAAATGTGGGCGGAAAAAATAGGCGACAGTATAAATTATCTGCTATTGCTTACGGCGTTATTAGTCGAAAGAAATACAATAGAAGTACCGCAAGATGATACTGTTGATTATTGCTACAATGCAATTTGTAATTGGGTATATCATAATGCAGAGAGATTTGCTCAATCATTAACTTTCAATAATGAAATATGGGGTAAAATCGAAAACGGTGTTGCGACAATTAATAAATATAAACTTGCTGAGTTTTTACAGGATAAAGGATATGACTATGGCTCAATTATGCCAAAATTCGCTGAACGTGGGTATATTATGCGTACTTCGCAAGGTAAGTATGTACATCATTTAAGTACATACGGTATAAAAGCGTATTATGTAAAACTAAAACTGACGAAAATTAAGGAATATCAGAAGATGATTAAAAGCTGTGATAAATGCAAGTTTCTTACCGTTTTAAATGATAATACAACTGGTGTATATGCAAAATGCCCGATGAAAACATTTTGGCTATGGGAAGAAGATACACGACATACGACTTGCGATTGTTGGGAGGATAAAAAATGAATTGGTTACAGGCAATGATGCATAATGCAATGTTACTTGCCAAAGCTGAAGGGATAATAAATGGCTTGCTAAAAAACGGTATGACGATTTGCGTGAAAAATCCAGATGGCACGCAGGTAGCATTAAAACAGGGCGTGAAATTTTTTTCTATGGAATTAATTGATGAAGAAATTGTGGAGGAATAAAATTTGAAAAAGCATAAAATAAATATATCCAAGATGATTTTCAAATCGTGGGACAAGCACACTGAAACATGGTGTCGGATAGCATTTATGCTGATGATACCATCAGCACTAAGCAGAGTGTTTGCAACAATATGTATTATATTCGGCTTTGTACTATTAGCAATAATCAGAAAAGGGTATGAAGAATATTGGCATTTAGATGATGTAGATAAAGAAAAATATCATGAATTTATGGCTTTGCTTGTGGCAATTAATGATGATTTTGAAGACGGTCAAGAAAATGATAACAAAAAGCCTATGAGAGCAAGGAGCGAAACAAATGAAAGAATGGAAAACGGAAAAGAATGAATTTGGCAAAGAGTGCTATGAATTGCATTTCGATCAATTTTATGGAGATGACGAGGATATAATCGCAAGTTTAGTTCAAGATGAAGAAGATGATAAGGCGTTTTATTACACATCAAAAGAATTAAATGCAGATAACGATATATTGTGGGCTGACAGCATAGAGGAAGCAAAGCAAGCAGTTGAAGAAATGCTAATTGAGCACTGGAAAGATGAGATTGGATATCTCAAAGAAAGATTAAAGGAATTTCAAGAAAAACAAACGGAGGAAGAATAATGCAAGTAGAATTGAAAGTGAATAACAAGAGTATCCGAGTTGAAATATCGGAAGAACAGTTAAATGAGTTAGGGTTTGTTGAGGACAAGCCTGAAACGGGATATGAGCGAGCAAAATATAATGATAAGTATTATTATGTTGGTGAAGATAGTGATGTGAGGTTTTACACGGAAGGAAATGTTTCAGCAGATGATATTTATTACAATATCGGCAATTATTACAATAGTGAAATAATCGCCGATAATAACGCCCGTGCAGATAAGCTGTTGTGTCGTTTAAGGCAATGGCAAGCATTAGACGACAAGGTCATATCGTCAAAAGATTGGCAAGACGGAACCCTTTGTTTTTATAACATAAAATACAATTATTCACTTGATATGCTCTATGCTCACGCAGATAGTTGTTGTCGAGGTTTAAATAACATATATTTCAGAACAAGAGAAAAAGCCGAAGAGGCTATCAAAACATTTAGAGATGAATTAGAATGGTATTTCACCGAGTATATTCAGAGATTGGACGAGGCGCAGAATGGATAAGGTAGCAAAAAAAACGCAAGAAAATGCGGCAGAGATTGAAACAGGAAGAACGACGCAAGGAAGAATCAGCATTGATTGAAAATTTCAAAAAAGTAGCTGAAAAGCATGGTGTCAAGAAATTTAATACTAAAAAGGCACTGCAAGCCTATAAAGTTGTCGAAGTTGAGGCAACCAAAGAGGCGATTGTTAATTCTGTTGTATTCGTTGTGTGGTATTTACATACAAAGTATGGTTGGAATCAAAAACGATTGGTGCGGTACATAACATATGCGCATAACTATTTACAACACATCGGCAACGAAACACGAACAGTAATACAACTGACTGATGAAATTAAGTCTGAATGTGATTTTGATTATCAGTCATTAATGGCAGATTTTAAACCGCTGACCTTGAAAACGCATACTGCTGATGAGGACGGTATGAAGATGATTATATACAAAATGCAGACGATACTTCCTGTGGCGCTATATCCGTTATATATGCAATTCGGTTGGCGTAAAAAACGTATGGCGGACATCGGACAAACTGCAAAATTTGTATTAATGGATATGATGAACGGCAGAATAAAAACGATTAAAGATACAATCCGCAATGAATGTAAAATGATATTTCATTCAGACGGACGTATTGAATATTTAGACAGGGGGAATTGATTTGACGAAAGAAGAGCTACGACAGTATCGCAGTATTGTTGCAGAATTAAACGAGGTAAACGACAGGATAAACAGTAATACAGTACATGGTACTGTTACAGGCTCTGACAGCGAGTTCCCGTATGTCAAGCACTGTATTTCTGTGTCGGGTGTTGAGCCAACACATATATCTGATATTGTACTACGTCAACGATTGGAGCGGCAAAAAAACAAGATTGAATTGTTTGTTGCCGGTATATTAGACAGTGAAACACGTCGCATATTCCGATACAGGTACATAGACGGCACCGTAATGCCGTCATGGCAGTGGATTGCCTTTCAAATTGGTGGGGGCAATACTGCCGATGGGGTAAGAATGAAACATAAAAGATTTTTAAAAAAAATATAAAGTTGTTCGTTTTGTTCGTTTTTTCTATGGTATAATTTATAATGCGAAAAGAATGAGCAAACAAAAAATAATGCAAAACCTATATACGGTGCAATATTTTGTGTTCTATATCTTATCTCTCGTTATTTTCGCAAAAAGGTAGTGTATCATCGTGAGATGATGGGTGAATATCTCGTGTAATTGGTGGGAATGGAGATATTATATTAAACAGATTGTATGTGTTAATCATATGCAGTCTGTTTTTATTTTACTTAGAATATAAAAAGTGAGGTGGGCTTTATGGCTAAAGGCAAATATCAAGAATGGCTAACCGAAGAAAGCCTACTTCGGTTAGAGGCGTGGGCGCGAGATGGACTTACAGACGAACAAATTGCGGACAATATCGGAATTAGACGTGAAACATTATATGATTGGAAAAAGAAATATCCTCACATTTCTAACGCCTTAAAAAGAGGAAAAGATGTTGTGGATATACAGGTAGAGAACGCCCTGCTAAACAAAGCTCAAGGTATCACTAAGACGCTGATAAAGCCAATCAAAATAAAGACGGTTACATACGACAACGGTAAGCGAGTAAAGGAAGAAGAACATATTGAATATGCCGAGGAAGAAGTATTTGTACCACCGGATACAGTTGCACAAATATTTTGGCTTAAAAATCGAAAACCTAATACATGGAAAGATAAGCCTGTTGATAATGAGGGACAGCAAGATAATACGGTAAGGGTTATTTTGGAAAGGCGATAAAATATGGATATACACATTAATACCAAAAATACAATTATTCCGATGTATGAAGATGTGCTTGACGATGTACTCGACCATAAACATACGCATTACGTTTTTTCAGGTGGCAGAGGTTCTACAAAGTCGTCATTTCTTAGTTGTTTAGTGCCGCTATTGTTAATTAAATATTCAAATATTCATGCGTGTGTATTCCGTAAAGTTGCAAATACGATAAAAACATCTGTATTTGCACAAATGGAATGGGGAATAGCACAATTAGGATTATCAGAATATTTTAAGGTAACGCAAACGCCTATGTCAATTACATACATTCCGACAGGACAAAAGATAATGTTCTTTGGATTAGACGATGCAGGTAAAGTAAAATCCATTAAGTTGCCATTCGGGTATATCGGCATAACTTGGTTTGAGGAATTGGATCAGTTTGCGGGAGAAAACGAATTAAGAAAAGTAACACAATCTACAATGCGTGGCGGTGATAAGTTTTGGGATTTTCGTTCATTTAACCCGCCCATAAGTAATTTAAACTGGGCAAATGAGTATGCAGAAAAAGCCGAACAATTTGATGATACACTTATTGTCAGAAACACATATCTTGATGTACCGAAAGATTGGCTTGGAGAACAATTTTTTGACGAAGCGGAGCAACTGAAACAGTGTAATCCGAGAGCATATGCACATGAGTATTTGGGTCAAGCAGTCGGAACAGGCGGCAATGTATTTGAAAATGTAGAGCATATGGATATGGGAGTTATGGTTGAGGTTGGCGACGGTTATAAACCGTTGTATACAACATTCAGCAATATATATAACGGATTGGATTGGGGATTTGCGAAAGATCCTACACAATTTGTGAGAATGCACCTTGATACAAAAAAACACGATTTATATATTTTTGATGAATACAGAACGTATGGTACACGAAATATTGAAATATTTGACGCGTTATATAAGGACAAAAAGAAACATATTGGAATGAATGAGCTACTGACTGCCGATAGTGCCGAGCAAAAATCGATTGCGGATTTCAAAGCATACGGTGCATTTATAAGATCGGCAGAAAAAGGTCCTGACAGTGTAAGATACGGTATCAAATGGTTACAGTCATTAAATCATATATACATAGATAAGCGAAGATGTCCGGAAACATTCAAGGAATTTGTAAGATATGAATATGAACGAGATAGGGACGATAATATTATAAGTCAATATCCGGATAAAGATAATCATAGCATAGATGCAACAAGATATGCTTTAGAGCGTTTTTATAAACGTAAAGGAAATTAAGAGGTGATATGGAGTGTTATCTCAAATATGGAGCAAGGTAAAGGAGTTGATAGGAAAAATGACAGGCAGAAATATTGAAAATATCCTACATATCCAACCGACAATATCAAGTGACATGACTAATGCAATCGAGCAATGGGACTTGATGTACAGAAATAAAGCACCGTGGTTAAAAAAAGGTACATTAACCGATCCTGTTGAGATAACGTCATTGGGATTACCGGCATTCATTGTCAGTGAAAAAGCACGAATGTGTACACTTGAAATGAAATCGGAAATCACGGGGCGTATGGCAGAACAGGAGAATATCGATGAGAATACAGGATTGCAATACAGACAGAATGTACCGATAGGTAGTACCTCGCGAGCTGATTATTTAAACGAGCAATATCAAAATACAATCATGCGTGATATAAGAGTACAGCTTGAATATGGTTTAGCAAAAGGCGGTTTGGCTATTAAACCGTATGTAATGGTTGATGATAATGGGCAAAGTAAAATTTTAATGGATTACATTCAAGCAGACGGATTTTATCCTATATCCTTTGATGCGAGCGGTAGAATAACCGAGGCGGCATTTGTTCAAAGAATAATCGATAAACAATATACTTACAGTCGATTAGAACATCACAAACTTGACGGTCATAGGGTGACGGTAGTAAACAGAGCATTTAGGTTGGTTAATACCAAAAATACAAATATATCATCTCAACATTTAACTGAATTAGGTACTGAAATATCTTTGACAGATGTTCCTGCATGGGAAGATTTAGAGCCTGAAACAGTAATTGAAAATGTGGATAGATTGCTATTTGCCTATTTCAAAGTGCCTATCGCAAATACCATTGATACATACAGTCCGTTAGGTATTAGTGTTTATGAAAAGGCAAAGGATCTGATTAAAGACGCCGATAAACAATATTCACGATTGAAATGGGAATTTGAAGGCGGTGAACTGGCTATTGACGTTGACCGAGAGGCATTGACAATGGAACGTGACGAACACGGCAATGATGTAACGGTTCATAGTGAATTGCAAAACCGATTGTTCCGTAAGATTGATTTGAATAATGAAAGCACTTATAACGTTTTTAATCCGGTATTTAGAGATGTGAGCCTACTAAACGGTTTAAACACAATGTTAATGCGAATTGAAGATGTGTGCGAGCTTGCACGAGGAACGTTGTCAGACGTAAACCAAGACGCAAGAACAGCGACAGAGATAGCGGTATTGAAGCAAAGAAGTTATGCCGCAAATGCACAACTGCAAAAGGCGTTAGAAAGTACATTAAAAGATGTTGTGTATATAATGGACGTGTATACAACACTTTACGAATTAGCTCCTGATGGTGATTATGACGTATCTATCGAATGGGACGACAGTATAGAGGTGGACAGAGAAAGCGAGATGTCAAAAAGACTTACACTTGTTCAGAATGGTTTAAGCAGTAAGGTTGAATTTAGAATGTGGTATTATGGTGAAACCGAAGAACAGGCGATACAGGCTCTTGATAAGATACAGAAGTACAATTCATATGAAATGCAATCTAATATGAATAACGAAGAAACGGAGGTATAGTGTGCTGTGAGTAAATATTTAAACTTACAGGAACGTATATACGCAGGAAAAGGCGAATATAGCATACCGCAAATTGAACCTGTTCAAGATATAGATATATCTGAATGGATAGGATTTAATTATGTTAAATCATATAAAAAGCAAGCAGATAAAATAGGTGTAAACTTTTTCCTTGATGATTATCAATTTGAAAGAGTTTGGAACGAGCCAGGCAGATACACAGAGTTCTTAAAGGCTTTTGGTGCTGTGTTAAGTCCTGACTTTAGCTTGTATATGGATTTTCCAAAGGCTATTCAGATTTATAATCATTACCGCAAACATTGGTGTGCGGCATATTGGCAAGAAAGAGGTTTGACGGTTATTCCGACGATTGCGTGGAGTGATAAGGATAGTTTTGAATGGTGCTTTGACGGAGAGCCACAAGACGGCATTGTTGCGGTATCAAATGTAGGATGTATGAGAAGTAAGGCAACAAGACAAGCATTTATGGAAGGCTATAATGAAATGCTTGCACGTTTACAACCGTCAAAAATATTGATGTTTGCACAGAAAATGGACGATTACAAAGGAAATGTCGAACAGATAAAATATGAACTGTTCAGAGGAAAGCAGGGATAAGAATTATGGGAGGACGCGGAGCGGCAAGTGGTATTTCAGACAATGGAAAGGTTTATGGCAGTGAATATACTTCGTTATTGACTGTGGGTAATGTCAAATTTGTTAAGTATAACGACAGTAAATCAGCCAAAGCCCCTCAAGAAACAATGACAAAAGGGCGTGTTTATGTAACGGTTAATAACAAAAATGAATTAACGACAATTACATATTACAACAATGATGGCAAAAGGACGAAATCAATAGATTTGAATCATGAACATAATGGTAAAAAACCACATACACATCATGGATATGAACATGACGAATATGGAACAACAAGACCAACATCTAAAGAAAAAAATTTAATTGATTTTGTGAAAAAAGCGTGGTATAATAATTATGGTAAATAGTAGTGTAGGGTGAGCACACGTTGATGGACGTAGCTCCCGTTGAAATCGGGACATTTACCTTTATACCACAAGCTTTATAGCTTGTGGTATTTTTTTATTGTCAATTTTTTTTAAAAGGAGATTTATAAGATGGCTGATGAACTTAATGATTTTTATCAAAATGAATATTTACCTAAAATAAAAGAACTTGAAACCGCATTATCTCAACAAAAATCACGTTCTGATATGTTAGAAGAAAAAGTACGCCGATTAACATTACG
>OLPU01001779.1_pt1 | contig 15391 bp, 14 predicted proteins | sample 1673111 | NCBI WGS metagenome assembly OLPU01 (sample SAMEA3136755, study PRJEB25190) | human gut metagenome | reverse complement strand
ATATCGTAAAAGAAATCTACGTTCCGAAGAAGATCATAAACATTGTGCAAAAATAGGCAGTGCAAATAAGGAAAGCCGAGGTCAAATCCTGCTAGCAGGAATTTGACCTCGGCTTGAGTTATTTATAGGGCGTACGCCCGTCAATCGAACGAACTATGTTCGTGAGATTGTGCACTGCCGTAAATTTGCGACAAAAGTAATCCATTCAAGGCGTACGCCCGTCAATCGAACGAACTTGTTCGTAAAATTGGAGCACTGCCGTAATTCTGCGACAAAGTAAATCATTCAAGTATAAGTCCGTCAATTTTCCGGTAATCCTTTACGGATTCCAAAAGTGGATGCAGGGAAAAAGGGAATACAGCTGATCAACCGGAATATGGTCAGAAATATTTCATTTGATAACAAATAAAAATATGCTATACTGTTCTTGAACTTTGAGTAAGGAGGAACAAACAGATGGGAAATGTACACAGTATAGACGTAGAAGAGGATCAGTTTGCATACCGTTATGATACGCAGCTTTTGATTGACAGAAGAGATGAAGATCTGGATGAAGATGAGATTGCAGAATATATATCCGAACATTTTGAAGGAAACTGTCTGATCGCGGTAGGAGATGAAGATCTGATCAAAATTCATTTCCATACAAACGAGCCATGGAAGATTCTGGAATATTGTAATAGTATTGGCGAGATTTACGATATCGTAGTGGAAGATATGATCCGGCAGTCAGCTGGGCTAAAAGGATAGTATGTATCTGATATCACTTTATTTTGACGAAGGGACAAACAAGAAGATCCAGTTATATATGGAACAGATTGCGCAAAGAACGGGCAATATGGCGATGATTGACGGAAAGGTTCCGCCACATATTACCTTGTCGGCATTTGATATGGCAGAAGAAGAGAAAGCAATCGCCGGCTTTACGGCAATGGAACAGGAATTTGAAAAAGGACAGATTTTCTGGTGCTCGGTAGGGATGTTTCTGCCACATACAATTTATTTGTCACCGGTTTTAAATGCATATCTGCAAAAGCTGTCAGAGTCTGTTTTCTCAAAAATCAGATATCTGGAGGGGGTACGGATCCAGAGCAGATACCAGCCGTTTTCCTGGTTTCCGCATACAACACTGGGAAAAAGACTGAACCAGGCGGAAATGCGGGAGGCATTTGTTGTGATGCAGAACCAGTTTGCACCGTTTACAGGTGAAGCGGTTGAGATTGGGCTTGCGAGGACGAATCCATACAGGGATTTATGTAAGATAAAGTTAAAATAAAAAGAAGATTTTCGCGGATCTGAATCGACACGTGAAAATCTTCTTTTTCGCTATCAGAGGAACTATCCGAGCAAGTTCTACTAAAGTTTTCCCTCCGGAACCCTGGAAATGATCGTCCGGTTGATCCGTACCAGGAAGAAGGAGGATACCATAAGTGAAATAACCTCCGCAATCGGGAAGGACCACCACACTACATGAAGACCGCCAAGCTTTGCAAGGATATATGCGGCAGGGATCAGTACAAATAACTGACGCATAATGGAGACGATCATGCTGAAAAATGCTTTTCCAAGAGCCTGAAATACTGTTCCTGATACAATACAGAACCATGCGATCAGATAGTGGATTCCGATGATCCGCAGGGCAGGAACTCCGATGGTGAGCATCTCGTTCGATGCATTGAACATACCCAAAAGTATCTGTGGGATTCCTTCAAAGCAGAGGAATCCGATGAAGGTGAGGCAGAAGGCAACCAGCATACTGAGCTTGATCGTCTTGAGCATACGTTTTCTCTGACCGGCACCATAATTGTAGGCAATGATCGGAGTAATCCCATTGTTGAGACCGAATACCGGCATGAAGAAGAAACTCTGTAGTTTAAAGTAAACGCCGAATACAGCAGTTGCGGTTGATGAAAACTCGATCAGGATGCGGTTCATGCAGTAAGTCATAACCGATCCGATGGACTGCATAATAATCGTTGGAATTCCAACTGCATAAATGGTGCCGATAATATGGAAATCGAGTCTGAATCCATGAAACTTCAGTTTCACATCATGATTGTACCGGTGGTTACAAAATCCGGCGACAAGTGCGGCAACGCATTGTCCGATCACGGTTGCAACAGCAGCTCCGGTCACACCCATTTTCGGAGCTCCGAGAAGTCCGAAGATCAGGATTGGATCAAGAATGATGTTAGTGATTGCCCCTGTCAGCTGGGAAGTCATACTGAAGATGGTTCTTCCGGTTGAAGTAAGAAGACGCTCAAAGAAGACCTGTGCAAGCAGTCCGAAAGAAAAAATCATGACGGTGCTTAAGTACTCAATTCCGAGTTCCATGATCTCCTGGTCAGCATTTCCAATCTGACTTGCGTAAAAAGGACGGACGATCGTAAAGCCAAGAATGAAAAATACGAGATAGCTGAAAAAATATAAAACGGCAGCGTTGCTTGCAGTTGCATTTGCTTTTTTGAAATTTTTCTCTCCAAGTGATTTGGAAAGGAGTGCATTCATGCCGACACCGGTTCCGGTTCCAACTGCAATAAGCAGTGTCTGGAGTGGAAAGGCAAGTGAAACGGCGGTCAGTGCATTTTCCGATAATTTAGCGACAAAAATACTGTCTACGATGTTGTACAAAGCCTGTACCAGCATAGAAATCATCATAGGCAGAGACATATTAAATAATAGTTTTCCGATGGGCATGGTACCCATTTTGTTTTCTGCGGGTGCGGATGTATTTTCTTGATTCATTTTCTCATTCCTTTCTGTTCTGGTAAAAGAGTAAAAATATTGTAAAAACAGCCACTAAACACATATGATATAGGAAAATACGAAGATAATCAAGTGGAATAAGGGAGTATAAATTGACTTCTTTCGGACAGACGGGTATAATTCTTGTTATATGGAGAAATAGGAAAGGGATATACTAGAATGAGTAATACAAATCAGAAAATCGAAACTTTAAATAAACTGCGTACTGTAGAGGCAATTTATGTATTGATGTCATCCTGTACAAGAATGCCATATGTGGTCTGCGATCCGGAGACATTTGATGATGAGATCCTTCTTTATTACACAGAAGCGGAAGCGAAAGAAGAGGCTATGAAGCTTCAGAAGGAGGGAAATCCAATGCAGCTTGTCAAGGTGGATGAAAATTCCCGCCTGTCATTTTTTACCGGGTTGTTTCCAATGGGAGTCAACTGTATTCTGGTGGACAAAGGTTTGGACGGACAGATTACTGTGCAGCTTGACGAATTGATCACGAGACCGAAGGATGAAGAACTGCCAGAAGGAAAAATACGTGTAGAGAATCCGGAACTGGTGCTGACTGCAGCGTATTTTATGCAACAGATGAGAAAGCCGGATAAACCGGAGATGACGGATGAGTTAAAAGAACTGAACGAAGAAATGCTTGCCCATTATCAGGAGGGGCGTTATATTGTGACTGTTCAGGAGGACAAAGGAATTCCGATTCTGAAACAGAAAGATGGGAAAGTGTATCAGCCAATCTTTACGGATGTGCAGGAAGTTAAGAAATTCCAGAACCTGAACAAGGGTGTGACATTGAAAACTGCTGTTGTAGAAGGAAGTAAGATTCCGGAAATTCTTTCACCGGAAGCATTTGGCGTTGCAGTCAATCCGTTTGGGGTGAACCTGCAGTTGCAGATAAACAGAAAACCGGCGAAAACGAAAGAAAACGAAAACAAAACACAAGAATAATCGAAAATAAAAAAGAAAAAATGAAAATTGCAAGAGGAATCCTGATCTGCGGAACAGGTATCGGGGTAAGCATTGCTGCCAACAAAGTTCCGGGAGCTTATGCAGCACTGGTTAACAATGTATATCAGGCTCAGAGAGCACAGCTCAGTAATAATGCCAACATTATCACACTTGGTGCACAGGTTACAGGAATTGAGCTCGCAAAATGCCTCGTAAAAGAGTACTTAAGCGTAACTTTCGATCCGGAATCCCGTTCTATGCCAAAGGTGGCAAGAATTACAGAATACGAAAAAGAAGGTAAATAATCTGAGTTATTCAGGAATAAACAAAAGGCAGTCAAGTGGGGCTGCCTTTTATTTTTGGAGGGGAAAAGCAATTGAAGCATATAACAAGTCTTCATCAGTCTGTCGGTTACATTTCGTGTAGATCTTTAGAAAAAATTTACACAATCTTTCTTGAATCCCATTTCATCAGGTACTATAATGGACGTTATTAAGGAAATTTGGAGGATGTTATGCTGTTTCAGAATATAGGACTGACCAGGGCAATGTATCAGTTTTTCCAGACTTTAATCTACGTTGCGCCTGCTACATTACTTGCAGTTTCGTTGCATGAATTTGCACATGGATATGTGTCATATAAACTCGGGGATATGACACCAAAATATGACGGAAGACTGACCTTGAATCCATTTAAGCATCTGGATGTGTGGGGAACGTTATGTCTGCTTGTCTTTCATGTGGGATGGGCGAAGCCGGTAAGGATCAATACCAGGAATTATAAGAATAAAAAAAGAGATACGATCCTTGTGGCAGCAGCGGGAGTAGTCATGAATTTCCTGCTTGCGTTTGTCTGTATGATTCTACACGGGCTTTTGTATAAGTACGGATCGAGTGGGTTGATTTTGAATTATCTTTATGTGCTTACTTATTATGGAGCAGTGCTGAATATTGGACTTGGTGTGTTCAATCTGATTCCGATTCCGCCCCTTGACGGATCGAATATTCTTGCTGAGATTTTTCCGAGGGTAGCAGAGTTTTACTGGAAGATCCGACCGTATAGTATGTGGATTCTGCTTCTGTTACTTGGAACAGGAATTCTGGATGTGCCGATCAGTCTGCTGAATTCTGCAGTAATCAATGGAATGTGGAGTTTTGTGAAAGCAATTCTGAGAGTTGGATTTGTGACGACCGGTGGAGGAACGGTGATTTAAGAGAAAGGTGAAAAAGAGCCGGGAAACGGTGTAAGTGAAAATAGAAAATTGCGTATAGGAAAATGCAGGTAGTCGAGAGGATTACCTGCATTTTTCGTATACATTGTAAAACTGAAAAGAAATAAGGAAATATTACGAAAGACATTCAATAAAAATGTCTTTCGTATAATATGTAAGGCATTTAGAATGGAACATCCATTTCATTTTCGGATGTATCGCTTTTGGATTCATCAGACGCATCAGGGGTGGAAGACTTTGGAAGTCCTCCGGATACGGCAGTCTTTGCACTGATTCCGTTGATCTCAACGCGATCGTCAACGACAATGACCAGGCATTTCTGACCATCGATAATACGTGTTTCTACAAGATCTGAGCATTCCGGGTTTACCTGAATGGTGATGTCCGGAGTTTTGATCTCGAATTTTTTGAGGTTTGCAATATTGGAGGCAAGGAGTGTACTGTGCTCTCCGGCAGCGGAATCGTACTGCTCATCGAATGTTTCCAACTTTTCTTCTTCGACACCGCTTTTGGCAAGGAGGTATTTAACTTCTGCTTTGTCAAGGGCAAGTGGTTCCGGATTTTCAGAATTCTGTTCAATCATTTCATTTAAGTTTTCGTGGATATTTTTGACCGTATTGTAGTCGCAGTCATCACCGAGCGTTTCTTCGATTAGTGTACGGAAAGTATCCTTCTGATTTCCGGCGGTGAGTGGCGGAACACATCCAAGAAGCAGATCGGTCAGACCGTTTCCGAGATTCTCTGCATTTTTTGAATAATAAAGTAGATTGTGAATATCGGTGCTGCGGTCATTAAAAGCAGGGAAGAGGAAACCGGCATCCGGCATCTCTACGATCCAGTCACGGATACGCTCATGGAAGCTGTTTTCTTCTGCGTGATAACTGAGTCCTGGCTTGGAAAGCTTGACCGGACAGAAGGTACACATGATGTAATCATAGACTTCATCGGATGCATCGAACATTTCACTTCCGTCCGTTGATTTTCCCGGAATATCGTAGGCTGCATGGACGAGCAGGATCAGATAGTTCTCGGCATAATCATAGGAATCGATGACACGATTATAGAATTCTTCCAGAAGAGCGTCGTCAGTAAGCCGGCTGTTTCTTAATTTGAGAAGAAATTCCTGTGTACCACCTTCTGATTCGGTCTCCAGAGGAAATTCCATATTCAGAAGATTTTTTCCGATCGTACCGGACAAGGACTTTCTGAAAATGTCAAAATACTTGAACATTTCCTCTTCCGGAAGAGAAAGGAAAGCATCTTTCATCTCCGTTTTTTTCTCTTTTTCACCATCTACATAGCATCCGCAGATCCGCGTGATCGCACAGTGGGATGGGGTAAACAGTTTTTTAATTTCGGCAATTTCCTTTTTGTTCATATAGAATGCTCCTTTATCAGCAATTTCGTATCTTAGACAAGTACTTTCTATTATAGACCATAGGGAAGGGAAAAGGCAAGAAAGAAAATGGCGACTATATCTTTTTACACTTTAAATATAATTTCAAAAATCTTGACAGAGGTACCGATTCTGTTATACTATTAGCTTTGATAAAGGGGAGTAACCTACGTTTGGAAATCTGCGTTTGCAGTGTCGTCAGTACGGTGGAAACATCCGGCGCTGCAGGGAAATGGTGAGACTTTTATTGCATTTTTTGTTGTGCAATAAGGGTTTCTTTTTTTATATCCTTTTATCAAAAAAATCCTTTATTGCATAAAAAAATTACAGTTGGTGAATATTTGCAAAAAAGGAGGCAAAGGTAATGAAAGAAATTTATCAGCAGACAGTAGAAGAAGTTCTCGAGCGTGTGGAAAGCAGGGAATCAGGGCTTACCGATGAACAGGTCAGACGGTCCAGAGAGAAGTGCGGATGGAATGAGCTTGCAGAAGGAAAGAAAAAAAGTATTTTGCAGATCTTCTTTGAACAGTATAAGGATTTTCTGGTGCTGATCCTGATCGCATCGGCAGTGATATCCGGTATGCTTGGAGATGTGGAAAGTGCAGCAGTTATCGTGATCGTTATTACGATCAATGCGATTTTGGGAACTGTGCAGACAGTAAAGGCTGAGCAGTCCTTGCAGAGCTTAAAGAAGCTTTCCGGACCGGAGGCAAAGGTATTACGTGATGGTGTGGCGGTACAGCTCCCGGCAAGAGAACTGGTTGTAGGAGATGTGATCCTTCTTGAAGCAGGTGATATGATCCCGGCCGATGGAAGATTGATTGAAAATGCAAGCCTTAAGGTCGATGAAAGTGCCCTTACCGGAGAAAGTCTTGCGGTTGAAAAGAGTATGGACATTATTTTGGAGGAAGCACCGCTTGGTGATCGGACAAATATGCTGTTTTCCGGAAGCTTTGTCACATATGGGCGTGGCAGAGCGGTTGTAACGAATGTAGGAATGCAGACAGAGGTTGGAAAGATTGCGGGACTTCTGAAATCGACTTCGGAAAAACAGACGCCACTTCAGGCGAATCTGGATGATTTTGGAAAGAAGCTTTCCATTCTGATCCTGATATTTTGCGGAATTCTGTTTGCAATCAGTGTATTCCGCGGTGAGAAGATCAGCAGTGCATTTATGTTTGCAGTAGCACTTGCAGTCGCAGCGATTCCGGAAGCTTTAAGCTCCATCGTGACGATCGTCCTTTCTTTCGGAACACAGAAGATGGCAAAGGAGCACGCGATCATTCGTAAGCTTCAGGCTGTGGAAGGTCTTGGAAGCGTATCTGTTATCTGTTCGGATAAGACCGGAACACTCACACAGAATAAAATGACAGTAGAAGATTATTATATTGATGGAAAAAGAATCACAGCAGATGCAATTGATGTAGCAGATCCGGCGCAGAGATGTCTTTTAGACTACAGCATTTTATGTAATGATTCAACAAATGAAAATGGAGTGGAGATCGGAGATCCGACGGAAACGGCATTGATCAATCTGGGCAGCCGGTACGGAATCGAGGCTGCTGGTGTAAGAAAGCTTTATCCAAGGGAAGGAGAGCTTCCCTTTGACAGTGACCGTAAGATGATGTCAACACTTCACAGAATTGATGATGAGAACCGGATGATCGTAAAAGGTGCGGTTGACCGGCTTCTGGAGCTGACAGACAGGATCTGGACAAAGGACGGAGTTCGGGAAATCACAGAAGCAGATAAAGAAAAGATCCGGCGCCAGAATCAGGAATTTTCAATGGAAGGGTTACGGGTACTGGCATTTACCTATCGTGAAATTTCGGAGAAGCATGTATTGACGACAGAAGATGAGAACCAGCTGGTATTTCTTGGCCTGATCGCTATGATGGATCCGCCGAGGGAAGAATCAAAGGCTGCAGTTGCAGAATGTATAAAAGCGGGGATTCGGCCTGTCATGATCACGGGAGATCATAAGATCACAGCAGCGGCAATCGCAAAAAGGATCGGGATCCTACATGATCTGTCAGAGGCCTGCGAAGGTGCTGATATTGAAAATATGAGTGATGAGCAGCTGAAGGAGTTTGTCCCGAATATTTCTGTGTATGCAAGAGTGTCACCGGAGCACAAGATCCGTATTGTCCGTGCATGGCAGGAGAAGGGGATGATCGTGGCAATGACCGGAGACGGTGTGAATGATGCTCCGGCATTGAAGCAGGCAGATATTGGTGTTGCAATGGGAGTGACCGGAACCGAGGTCGCAAAGGATGCCGCAGCAATGGTGCTTACAGATGATAATTTTGCAACAATTGTAAAAGCAGTGGAAAACGGACGAAATTTATATCAGAATATCAAGTATGCGATCCAGTTTCTTCTGTCAGGAAACTTTGGTGCGATCCTGGCAGTTCTTTGTGCATCCCTTGCAGGACTTCCTGTTCCTTTTGCACCGGTACATCTGCTGTTTATCAATCTTTTGACAGACAGCCTTCCGGCGATCGCATTAGGCGTGGAGCCGCACAGCAGTGAGGTGATGAATGAGAAACCAAGATCAGCAGACGAGTCAATACTGACAAAGGATTTTCTTGGTAAAATCGGTCTGGAAGGACTGGTGATCGGTATGATGACGATGATCGGATTTTTGACAGGATATCATCAGAATGGTGCACTGCTTGGCAGTACTTATGCCTTCGGAACACTTTGTCTGGCACGTCTGTTCCATGGATTCAACTGCAAATCGGATCATCCGGTTATCTTTACAAAACGTTTCTTTAATAATAAATGGCTTCAGGGAGCATTTGTACTTGGGGCAGTACTCATTACCGTTGTACTGACGGTTCCAGGATTTCATCTCCTGTTTAAAGTAGAGACGTTGGATCTGATGCAGCTTGGCTGTGTATATCTGTATGCGTTTGCAAGTCTTCCGATCATTCAGCTGCTTAAATGGATACGCATGAAATTAAGAAAAAGAGGAGAATGATAGTGGATATAAGTAAAATATCTGTAAAAAAAATCCGGGAGCTTATTGTGTTTACAACATTTCTTGTGGTCGCTCTGTGGAAGTTTGATGTGGTGCTCGATGTGCTGAAAGCAATATGGGGGATCGCATTTCCTTTTGTACTTGGCGGAGCGATCGCATTTGTGACCAACGTGCCAATGAGCTTTTTGGAAAAGAAAATTTTTGGAAGGGTAAAAAAAGAAAATAAGATAGGTGCAAAACTGGCAAGACCGATAAGTCTGTTCCTTACGATCGTATTTGCGGTTGGCGTGATCGTACTGGTGATGTTTGGTGTGATCCCGCAGCTTACGCGGACAATGGGAACTCTGATGATGAGCATCGCTGATTTTATTCCGCAGATGCAAAGCTGGATCCGGGAATTCTCCCATAATAACCAGGAAATCATGAAGCTGGTAGATCAGGTACAGTTTAATCCGGATCAGGCGATCAAGTGGGGGATAAGCCTTCTTGGAAACGGTGCAGGAAATATGATGAATACCACAATGTCAGCAGTGGGTTCCGTAGTCAGTGGATTGGCAACCTTTTTTATTGCTTTTTCATTTGCCTGCTATGTCCTTTTTCAGAAGGAGAAGCTGCATGTGCAGATCCGAAAAGTATTTTTTGCCTTTCTCCCAAAGAAAAAGGCAGATGCTTTTCTTAAAGTCTGTTCTCTGACTTATCGGACATTTGCAAATTTTCTTGCAGGTCAGTGTCTGGAAGCCGTGATCCTCGGCTGTATGTTTGTTGTTATATTGAGTATTATGAGGATGCCATATGCACTTTTGATCGGGATTTTGATTGCGTTTACCGCATTGATCCCAATTTTCGGGGCTTTCATCGGATGTGCAGTGGGAAGCTTTTTGATTTTTATGGTAAGTCCGGAACAGGCGATTTTATTCATTATAGTATTTCTGGTGCTGCAGCAGATTGAGGGAAATCTGATCTATCCTCATGTTGTGGGTGAATCTGTAGGGCTTCCGTCAATCTGGGTTCTTGCAGCAGTTACGATCGGTGGAAACCTTATGGGAATTGTAGGTATGCTTGTTTTTATTCCGCTGTTGTCCGTGTTTTATACTATTTTTCGGGAATTCGTATATCTGCGTCTGAAAAAGAAGCATATCAAACAGGTGACAAAGACAGAAATTGAGGAATATACGGTGGAGGAAACACAACAACCGCATGAGTAAATAAATTGTGAACAGATTTCCTGGGGAAGTCTGTTGTCATTGTCTGATAAAGCATTGATGACGAAAGCCTGGTGGATCATCATGATCCCTGGTTTGTTTTTGATTGTCGTCCTGTTTTGCCTGACCAATATCGGCAATTGGCTGCGAACAAGCGTCAGTCAGAAAGAGAGTAATCTGTAGTCTGCCTCTGGTTTTTATGTTTAATGACTCTATGTTAAAAACGTATAAGCACGTTAATTGACAAAAGTACCGTTGCATGATATGATATTTTTATTGAAATTGCCGGTACGAAGCGGGCAGATGATTTTTTTACAGATGAGACGAAATGAAATGGCAGAAGGTTATCCGGATGGGATAACTATAGAATGTACGAAGCATTCCTTGTTTTCATTATTTGAAACGGGAATGCTTTTCTTTTTACTTTTTGCCGGAAAACAGAATGGAGAGAAGACATATGGAACAGCTTGAGACAATCAGATCTTATTGGAATACCCGTGCGGATGGTTATTCCAAGTCTGTTATGGAAGAAATGGAGGATGCACAGAAAGAGGGGACTTACTGGAAGACGCTGTTGGACAAATATCTTCCAAAGGCGGACAATCCCAAAGTGCTGGATCTTGGATGCGGACCGGGTTTTTTTACAATGATGCTTGGTCAGAGGGGCTGTCAGATGACCGCATTTGATTATTCTGACGGAATGCTTAATCAGGCAAAGCAGAACGCGGCTTCTGCCGGTGTAACAGCGGAGTTTGTTCAGGGAGATGCCCAGAAGCTGCCTTTTGAAGATGAAACCTTTGATATGATCGTTACGAGAAATCTCACATGGAATCTGGAGCATCCGGAAAAGGCATACAGGGAATGGCTGCGTGTACTGAAAAAGGGCGGCTGTATTCTGAATTACGACGGCAATTATTATCTGCATTATTATGATGAGGAATATCGTCAGGAATATGAGATCCGACAGATCCATCATGGCGATGAACATAAATATATCGAGAATGTGGATGTAAATATTATCAACAATGTGGCAAGAGATTTGCCTCTCAGCAGAGAAAAGCGTCCTCAGTGGGACATCAATCTGCTGCTTGAGATGGGGGTTAAAGGTCTGGAAACAGAAGTGGACAGAAGCAGATTTGAGGACGAGCATGGCAAAAATCATCAGGTCATCGATCATTTTATGATTTACGCTGTTAAGTAGGTGACATGGAATGGTCAAATACATATTAAAAAGACTGGTACAGCTTGTGGTTGTCCTTCTGGGAGTAACCTTTCTAACCTTTATGATCACTCAGGCAGCACCCAGTGATGCGGCGGAGATGAAATATGTTTCCATGGGCATGATGCCGTCATCAGAGTTGCTTGAAAAGACCAGGGAAGAGATGGGGCTGAATGATCCGGTGCTTATCCAGTACGGACGGTGGCTTGGCAACGTCCTGCACGGTGATCTCGGTGAATCATCTAAGTTCGGAGAGTCTGTGTGGACACAGATGACGAGGAAGCTGCCGATGACCTTGAAGCTGGCGGGGGTTTCTCTTGTTGCTGTGATTCTGATTTCTTTTCCGTTAGGTGTTCTTTCTGCGGTTAAGAAGAATAAAACGGCAGATTATATCATACGTTTCCTGTCATTCTTCGGTGTCTCGATGCCGAATTTCTGGCTGGCGCTTTTGCTGATGTATATATTTGCAGTTCGGCTGGGGTGGTTTAAGGTTGTCAGCACGGATTCGATTGGGGGAATGATCCTTCCGGTTGCCACCCTGACAATTCCGATGATCTCCAGTTATGCCAGACAGATCCGTGCGGCACTTCTGGAGGAATTGAATGCCAACTATGTGATCGGTGCAAGAGCCAGAGGCATACCGGAGCGCAGGATTATCTGGGGGCATGTGCTGCCGAATGCCATCCTTCCGATCATTACACTGCTTGGCTTGTCAGTGGGACATCTGCTGGGCGGTGCGGCGATTATTGAAACGATTTTTTCCTGGCAGGGTATCGGCAACATGGTTGTGGAAGCTATCCGTGTCAGAGATTATCCGCTGATTCAGGGATATGTCATCTGGATGGCGATTATTTATGTGACAGTGAATCTGATCGTCGATATCTCTTACAGATGTCTGGACCCTCAGATTCGACTGAGAAAGAGGGTGGATTAAATGAGTGAAGCCACGAAAATCCGCCTGAGAGAGAGAAAGTCGCAGCCACGAAAATCCTGGTTCAGACCGGCAAAGACAGAGAAAGGCAAATGGCTCCGGTTTTATTGCTGCCTTGCAGCAGTTGCACTTGTCCTTTTTATTGCTTTTTTCGGCAAATATTTTGCACCTTATGATCCGCTGGCAACTGATTATGCGGCTAAATTATCCGCGCCGGGCGGCAGCCATCTGTTTGGTACAGACAATGTGGGCAGAGATGTGCTGTCAAGAATTTTGTATGGTGCGGGCAATTCCTTTATATTAACCTTTATCATGATTGCAATTGTATCCGTGTTGGGAACGGTGATCGGCATTGTATCGGGATTCTTCGGCGGACTTCTGGATACAGTGATCATGCGTCTGACGGATATTCTGCTGGCATTTCCGGACACGGTTTTTGCCATTGCTATTGTGGGAATGATGGGACCGGGACTTTTGAATACAGTGATTGCCCTGTCTTTTGTCTGGTGGACGAAGTACGCAAGAATGGCCAGAGGACTGGCTTCCGTCATTCGTACCAAGGATTACATTACCGAAGCAAGGTTCGGCGGTGTCGGAACAGCAGGGATTCTGTTCCGATATGCACTGCCGAATATCGTTCCCCAAGTGGTCATTATGGCGACCTTGGATGTGGGCGGCATGATGCTGGCTCTGGCTGGTCTGTCGTTCCTCGGTCTGGCTTCACAGCCGCCGACACCGGAATGGGGCTATATGCTCTACGAGGGCAAATCATATTTGCAGACAGCACCATGGATCATGCTGTTTGCTGGATTGGCGATTTTTATAACAGTGATTGTATTTAATCTTTTAGGAGATAGTTTAAGAGACATACTGGATCCGAAAGAAAATTGAGGCCGTTCATTATTCATCATAGGAAGAAGACACAGATAGCCTTCGAAGAGTGATGCGTGGGTTTTAATTATAGAAAGCAAAATGAATGGCTATAGAGTAATAAAGATATGTTGAAGGGAGAATTTATATATGAAAAAGGGAAAATTAAGTAAAATTGCTGCGATTGCAATGGCATTTACGATGGCCTGCGGTATCTTATCAGGATGTGGCGGCAGCCAGTCGGCGAAGACAGCGGATTCAGCCGCAAATCAGACAACGGAAAGTGCTGAAGGACAGACAAAGGGAACACAAGAGGCAGAGGACGGCAAGCATATTAATGTGGCATTTTTCTGGATTACCTCAGATCTGGATCCGGCAAACAACTATAATGGCTGGGTTCTGAGTCGTCTTGGTGTGGGCGAATCACTTGTGAAGCTGAATGATGAACTGAAGGTGGAGGCCTGCCTGGCAGATTCATGGGAGAATGTAGATGAAACGACATGGAAGTTTCATATTCGTGAAGGCGTGATGTTCAGTAACGGCAAGGCCGTGGATGCAGAAGCGGTAAAAGCGTCGATTGAGCGGGCAATTTCCATGAATGACCGTGCGGCAGAATATCTGAAGGTTGACAGTATGGAGGCCGATGGACAGGATCTGACGATTAAAACGACAGAAGCCAATGCTGCCCTTCTAAACAATCTCGTTGAGCCGGTATTTGATATTATCGATACAACTGAAAGTGAAGAAACGATTCAGACAGCGCCTGTCTGCACAGGCCCTTATGTGGTCAGCGGTTTTACACCTGAACAGACAGTCACGCTTGCGGCGAATCCAACCTATTGGGATGGCACAGCCGGTCTTGATAGCATTACAGTGACACAGATTGCGGACGCCGATGCCAGAGCGATGGCTATCCAGTCAGGGGAAATTGATCTGACAAATACAATTGACAATACAAGTGTGACTCTGTTTACAGACAATGAAGCCTACAATGTCTCATCCATCATCAGTCCGCGTGTCAATGTGGCGTATATGAATCAGGCAGAGACGAGTCCGCTGCATGATCTTGAACTGCGCAAAGCGGTTTCTTATGCGGTGAACAGGGATGCCTATGCCGATTTGATCGGGGGAAGTGCCGCACACAGCGCCTACTCAGATTCCACACCGTTTGGCAATGATACGATCACAGCCTATACATATGATGAGGCAAAAGCAGCAGAGATTCTTGACAATGCCGGTTATAAGGATGTGAACAACGATGGTTACCGTGAAATGCCGGATGGTTCTGAATTAGTGCTGAATTATCTTCAGGCTGCTGATCATGGCTCCGCAGATTCAGCTATTCTTGCAACCGCTGTTCAGTCTGATCTGAAAAATGTCGGTATCCATATGGAAATTCTTTCTGTCGAAAATCTTTCTGATTACCAGACACAGGGCAATTTTGATCTGTATACAGCCAATGATAATTCTGCACCGACAGGCGATCCGCAGATCTGGCTTGAGACAATGTATACAGGACTTGGCACATCCGGCAAAAAGAATCTGACCGGTTTCCAGGATGACAAGATTGATGAAATTGTCAGAAAGATGTCTGAGACATTTAAGACAGAAGACCGTTATGCACTGGCCGCTGAGGCATCACAGGTGCTCAATGATGATGCAGCCAATCTGTTTCTAACCAATTCCTATCTGAATATGGTTTCAGCGGCAAAGGTGAAAAATGCCAATCAGCCGGTGGCGGATTATTACTTTATCACAAAAGATATTACCGTAGAGTAAAAATACGGTATCTGTTCAGAGCTAACCTCCAAAATGCTACGCATTTCGTCGGTGTGGCGTATCCGC
>OLPU01001768.1_pt1 | contig 15458 bp, 15 predicted proteins | sample 1673111 | NCBI WGS metagenome assembly OLPU01 (sample SAMEA3136755, study PRJEB25190) | human gut metagenome | reverse complement strand
CGCTTAAAATTTGTTTTTAACTGCGTAGAGTTTTTTCGCTCAGATTCTGTTTACGCCCGTTTCCACAGCCGCCTTTGCAACAGCCGCCGCTACAGCGTCTTTAACTCTCGGGTCGAAAGCTTTCGGTATAATGTACTCTGCGCTCAGCTCATCTTCACTGACCAGATTAGCCAGAGCATACGCAGCCGCCAGCTTCATCTCGTCGTTGATATCGCTCGCGCGCACATCCAACGCCCCGCGGAAAATGCCCGGGAACGCCAGCACATTGTTTATCTGGTTCGGATAATCGCTTCTGCCCGTTCCGACTACCGCCGCGCCGGCTTCTATGGCATCGTCACGCGGGATTTCCGGTACGGGGTTTGCCATTGTGAATATTATCGGATCCTTCGCCATAGAACGTATCATGTCTTTTGTGACTGTGTTCGCGGCGGAGACTCCAATAAATATATCCGCGCCTTTTATGACATCCGCTGTGCTTCCCTTGAGTCCGCGCGGATTTGTTATTTCCGCCATAGCGGCCTGTGCGTCAGTCATACCCTCCGCACCCTTGTGCAGCGCTCCTATCTTATCGCACATAACTATATCTTTTATGCCCAAGGTAAGAAGCAGCTTTGTTATTGCTGTTCCCGCTGCGCCGGAGCCCTGGAGAACCGCGCGAGTCTCCTCTATCTTTCTTCCCGTCAGCTTTAGAGCGTTGATTATCGCACCTGCGACTATAACGGCCGTGCCGTGCTGATCGTCATGGAACACGGGAATGTCGCAAACCTCCTTCAGCTTGCGCTCAATCTCGAAGCAGCGCGGGGCGGATATGTCCTCTAAGTTAATCCCTCCGAAGCTGCCCGCGAGCAGGCTTACGCATTTTACGAACTCGTCTACATCCTTCGTGCGCACGCACAGCGGAACTGCGTCAACATCACCAAACGCCTTAAAAAGCACGCACTTGCCTTCCATAACAGGCATACCTGCCTCCGGACCTATGTCGCCAAGGCCGAGCACAGCAGATCCGTCAGTAATTACTGCTACCATGTTATGACGCCGAGTATATGTATAAGAGAGATCTACATTGTCTTTTATCTTGAGACAAGGTTCTGCCACACCGGGAGTGTACGCCAAAGATAAATCCTCTGAGCTGTTTACCTCACAGCGTGTCGTCACTTCTATTTTTCCTGCCCATTGCTCATGCAATTCGAGCGCTTTCTTTTTTAAATCCATTTCCGGTCCTTTCTTCAGTTACTTTAATAGCTTATTTTAATAGCATTGTCCGCTCAGTCTTTCCTGTATTTTTCTATAGCAGACACATACAAGTCGTTGCCTTCGCTGTCTATTACTACTACAGACGGGAAATCCACAACTTCAAGCTTACGTATAGCCTCGGTGCCTAAATCGTCATAAGCTATTACTTCTGATTTTTTAATACATCCCGCGAGCAGAGCGCCTGCGCCTCCGACAGCAGCAAAGTAAACCGCGCCGTTGCGCACTATTGCGTCGATAACCTCTTTGGAACGCTTGCCTTTGCCTATCATTCCTTTAAGTCCCAAATCGAGCAGGCTGGGGGCGTATTTGTCCATACGGCTGGAGGTTGTAGGACCTGCCGAGCCTATAGGTCTGCCCTCTCTGGCCGGCGAAGGCCCGAGGTAGTATATTATGTTGTTCTGCATATCTATAGGCAGGCTCTCGCCTTTCTCCAAAGCCTCGTACATACGCTTATGAGCTGCATCTCGTGCTGTATATATAGTGCCTGTGATATATACATAATCTCCGGAGTGCAGATCTTTTATCTGTTCTGCCGTCAGCGGCGCTGTAATATGCTTGTCCATGTTTCCCCTCCTGTTCTTATATTTCTCTTGACGAATGTCTGCATGCGTGGCAGCAGATGTTTATTGCTACGGGCAGACCCGCAATATGAGTCGGATATGTATTAATATTGACGGCAAGAGCCGTATACGTCCCGCCCAGACCCCCGGGACCTCTTCCGGAACGATTTATCTTCTCGAGCAGCTCCTCTTCCATCTCGCGGACGTACGGTATCTCAGAGCGCTGATCCACGCTTCTCGTAAGAGCCTGCTTTGCCATTATTGCACACTTCTCAAATGTTCCGCCGACGCCGACGCCGACCACCATAGGCGGACATGCGTTCGGACCTGCATTTTTAACCGTATCGAGAATAGCTTTCTTAACTCCTTCTATGCCGTCTGCCGGTTTGAGCATATGAACCGCGCTCATATTCTCGCTTCCGAATCCCTTTGGCGCTACGGTTAGTTTTATTTTATCTCCCGGAACAATATCGTAATGGATAATAGCAGGTGTGTTATCCTTTGTATTATCTCTGATAAGCGGATCAGCCACTACCGACTTGCGCAAATAGCCGTCGATATATCCTCTGCGCACGCCTTCGTTTATCGCATCTGTCAAAGAGCCTCCCTCGAGCTGAACATCCTGACCTATCTCGGCAAACACAACAGCCATTCCCGTATCCTGACAAATCGGGATCATATCTCTCCCTGCTATCTTCAGATTGTCCTGAAGACTGCTCAGAACCTGCTTACCCAGAGGCGCTTCCTCTTTTTCTGTAGCTTCTTTCAATACTGCGTCCATATCCGGCGTCAAAAAATGGTTCGCCTCAATGCACATATCTTTTATCGCGTCGGTGATCAACGCGACATCTACCTTTCTCGGCATGTGTCTGTCCTCCCTTTTATATGTTATCGTGTTATCTTATTATACACAATCTCCATGGTAATAACAAGAAAAGTAAATTGTAAAATAAATTTGCTTTCTTTATTTTTGAGCTATATCAGATGTATGCTGCTGCAAATACAGCTTATTTTATCCGTTAAATCTGCCGCTCCAAACTTCGACAAGTCTGCCCAATCGGATGGCCGTATAAAAATGGTTCGCCTCAATGCACATATCTTTTATCGCGTTGGTGATCAACGCGACGTCTATCTTTCTCAGTATGTATCTGTCCTCTCTTTATATATGTTGCCGTGGCAAACAAAGAGTATCTTAATCATATTTCAAATGCCTCCTAAAATGCTATGTTTTGCCTCGATTTGCTCCGATTTGCCGAGTATATCAGAGGCCTATTTTTGCCCCTCACTCTGTCACAGAAATCCGAAACGGGGCAAAATGTGGCAAATTGATGCCGTCAATCGTAGTAAAAACGTAGTAGAAATCGAGTGTTCTTACTACCGTAGTTTTCAACAATTATTCTATCATAAGAATGTGGATTTTTCATTACCTATTTTTGAACAGAGAAAACGCCCTGCGGTCGCAGAGCGTGTGAGCGCTAATTATGAAAACTGGAATTTTCACATTTCTATTCGTCAGTCTGATTTAAGTTTTTCCAACCAAATCTTTTAATAGATACCAAGCCTGACGCCATACTTATTAATTCATCTGCTGCTCCTGCCCACGAACCGATTATAATGTCATAAGCAATCCATAACGGTGAATTAATGAATATACCTGCAATTCTTATTTTTTGTGCATTATGTGTATATCCGCCAACTGTTGTTGCTATATTAGCCAGTACCGGCAGAATGGATATCCACCCTGACCATGTTGTTATCAATACAATTATTTGCATAGCACAAAGAAAGAAACACATTTTTTTACTGCGGGCAGCCTGCCATTTGCTTGCCAGAAACAATGACCTTGCAATATTCAATATGTAACTTAAACCACCTGTCATTGCTCCTAAAATCAAAAAATGCACGGTATAAACTAAATAAGAAAAAAATTGCATTATGTACAGTTTTCGATTATCTCTACATTGATATGAAAGGAAGTATAATACAGCTCCCGCAATTGCCAAAATTTGTGCCAACAAAAATTTCAAATCCATTTTCCTATCCTTTTACAAAATTCAAATCTTCTGTTGCATCCAATCTCTCCGTGAGACTGAAAGTTGCATTATAGACGCTTCCTGTTATTTTATCCGTTAAATCTGCCGCTCCAAACTTCGACAAGTCTGCCTAAGCTGTATGAAGCATTCGCAGGGCTTGTCGAAGGCAATACCTCTGCGCTCAGCCTCGTATCATTCTCACAAAATTTACGATACAGTCTGCCCGCCGCCGATCCATTGGCGAACACACGGCTTATTTTGGACGCTTCCAATATCGGTCGAATGTCGTTAGGCACCACGTTTCTTATGCTTCCGTCCGAAGAACCGTGTATTTCACAGCTATGTATTACATCCCAGAGCGCAACGCGATGCGCAAGAAGCATCTGCTTTTTTTCCTCTATGCTTTCAGGCTCAGCGCATTGCAGCACCGCTGATATCACCTTCCAGAAGCGGTTTCTCGGATGACCGTAATAAAAGCAGTTTTCTCTCGATTTCACCGACGGAATGCTTCCCAATATCAATATTTCAGAATCATGATTATATATCGGTTCGAATGTATGAGTCACTAACACAATTTTAACTTTCCTTTCTCAGTTCTCAGCTCTCAACTCTCAACTATTAACTATTAAAAAACGCCGCCGTATTATTCTTCCGACAAAAAACGCGCTCCAAAACGGAAGCGCGCCCTTGTCTATTTTTTATTTGTTTAATCCTGCTTATCTGCATCATTGACATAGCCCTCGAGCTTGCTCGTACAGTGATGGCAGCGAGTTGCATCGTCCGGTATCTCCTGCTTACAGAACGGGCAGAGACGCGCGGGAGCAGCTTCCGGTTCCGGTTCGGTTTTCCTCAAGTCTCTAAGTTTATTCATAGCCTTTACGATGAGGAACATTGCGAAAGCAATGATTATAAAATTAATAACTGCTGTAATAAACGAGCCGTAATTAAAGCTGGATTCCTCAGTAAGCTTTATTGTAAGAGCGGAAAAGTCCGTACCTCCGGTTATAAGGCCTATCAGAGGAGTTATCAAATCGCCGACCAGAGAGTTTACAATCGCTGTAAACGCGCCGCCGATTACTACACCGATCGCCATATCCATGACATTTCCACGCATGGCGAATTCTTTAAATTCTTTTATAAACCCCATTTCTTCTCCTTAATTTGTATATTTTTGCTGCTTTATAACAGTCAATTCCAACGCATGTCCTCATTCAGCACGACATTTCCCGCTTCGAGTGACTTTTTAACATCAATTATCCTCTGATTACTCGAGCCTTTAAATTTTAATTCATAGCTTTTCTGATCCACCATAAACCTGCCGTCTACGACAACATCCGCATACGCGAGCAAGGGGTCTTCTGCTATTTCCTCAAAAGTGTATCCGGTGTATATCGCCAGCTCCAATCCGGCTTCTTTTATCATTTTCGCCAAAGGCATCAGCGCTTCTGACTGACACATAGGTTCTCCGCCTGAGAAGGTAACGCCTTTAATCAATGGATTTTTCTTAATCATAGCAAATATTTCATCTGCTGTCAATCTTTCTCCACCCTCAAAAGGATGCGTCTGCGGATTATGGCATCCCGGGCAGCCATGAGGACATCCCTGTACAAACAGCGCGAATCGAAAGCCGGGGCCGTCTGTAATAGACTCCCCGACTATTCCGCATATTTTTATAGCATCGCTCATTATTTTGTAATCCTCGAAAGACTGTGTTTTACTCTGTCAGCTTCTTCCGCACGTTTTCCGTCGTTAAATCTATCGAGAGTGCCTACGAGATAGCCCGTGATTCTGCGAATGCGAGCGAAAGCCGGGCCGTCTTCTTCTTTTCTGCCGCATTTAGGACAGGTATCGCCTATCACGCCGCTGTATCCGCATACGGGGTCGCGGTCTACGGGGTGGTTCACTGAGCCATATCCCACGCCTGCATCATGCATGCAGCGTATCACACTTTCAAAAGCCTCGAGGTTGTCCGCTGTGTCGCCGTCCAACTCCACGTATGTAATATGGCCTGCGTTAGTCAAAGCGTGATAAGGAGCTTCTATGTTTATCTTGTCAAACGCAGATATTTCAAACCCTACCGGTACATGGAAGCTGTTGGTATAATACTTTTTGTCCGTAACGCCCGGGATTATGCCATACTTCTTTTGGTCTATACGGACAAATCTGCCCGACAGTCCCTCTGCGGGAGTCGCAAGCAGCGTGAAGTTAAGTCCTGTCTCCTTGCTCTTTCTGTCGGTATAATCGCGCATAAAGCTGACTATCTCCATGCCGAGTATTCTTGCCTGTTCTGTCTCTCCGTGATGCGAACCTATGAGCGCTGTCAGCGTCTCAGCCAAGCCGATGAAACCTATGGAGAGCGTGCCGTGCTTCAGTATTTCGCCTACCTCATCGTCCGGAGAAAGCTTTTCGGAGTCTATCCACACGCCCTGGCCCATCAAAAAGGGGAAGTTGCGCACACGCTTATGGCGCTGAATCTCAAACCTGTCGAGCAGCTGACGAGTCACCAGATCCATTTTACGCTCCAGTTCTTCAAAGAAAAAGTCTATACTGCCCTTGGCGTTGATCGCTATTCTCGGAAGGTTGATAGAAGTAAAGCTCAGGTTTCCGCGTCCGAAGGATATCTCTCTGTCTTTATCGTGATTGTTTCCCATGACGCGGGTGCGGCATCCCATGTACGCTATTTCAGTCTCCGGGCAGCCCTCTTTGTAATACTGCTTGTTGAAAGGCGCATCGATAAAAGAGAAATTCGGAAAAAGTCTCTTTGCGCTGACCTTACAAGCCAGTTGGAACAAATCATAGTTCGGCTCGCCGGGGTTGTAGTTGACGCCTTCTTTTACACGGAATATGTGGATAGGGAATATGGGAGTCTCGCCTCTGCCCAAGCCCTGCTCAGTCGCCAGCAAAACATTTTTAACTACCATACGGCCTTCAGCGGAGGTATCCATTCCGTAATTTATAGAGCTGAATGGAGTCTGCGCTCCTGCGCGGCTGTGCATTGTATTCAGGTTGTGTACCAGCGCCTCCATAGACTGGAATGTGGCTCTGTCCGTCTCGCGCTCTGCATTGTGCTTTGCAAAGTCATGCAGCTGTTTAGCTTTTTCCTCGCCCAATTTGCCCTCGAGCAGCTCCGCCTCCGCCCGGACATACTCCTCCGGCATATCCAGCGCAGGCGCTTTGCCGCTCACCTCGGATGCCTTATTTATCAGCTCGGCTATTTCCATTTCCGGAAGCTCCGGACATATAATCTCGGCAGCGCGCTGCATATTGCGCACATAGCGCTTTTTATACGTCTTTGCCACGCCGGGAGCGAGACCATAATCAAAGTTCACTATGCTCTGACCGCCGTGCTGGTCATTCTGATTTGATTGTATTGCTATGCACGCCAAAGCCGAATAGCTCGATATGTCATTCGGCTCGCGCAAATGGCCGTGACCCGTGGAGAAACCGTTCTTAAACAGCTTTATAAGATCTATCTGACAGCATGTAGTTGTCAGAGTGTAGAAGTCGAGGTCGTGAATGTGTATGTCGCCTTCCATATGCGCCTTGCTCTGTTCCGGAGCAAGTATAGATTTTATATAATAGTCTTTCGCACTCTCGGAACCGTATTTCAGCATAACGCCCATAGCGGTATCTCCGTCTACATTTGCGTTATCACGCTTTATATTGCTGTCCAGAGAGTCTGCAAAAGTGAGCTCATCGAATATACGCGAGAGCTTTGTATTGCGCTCTCTGGCGCGAGTGCGCTCTGCACGATAGAGTATATACTTCTTCGCTACAAAGGCATATCCGCACTCCATCAGCACATTCTCTACAACATCCTGTATCTGCTCTACAGAAGGCTCACCGCCGTCCTCTTCCACACGCTCCTCTACTATCTTGGCTATGCGCATGGATTCGTCCCCGCCGCTTCTGCCGCAGGCCTTCATGGCTTTATCTATAGCTCCGGCTATTTTGTTTATGTCGTAGGGCACTACTCTTCCGTCGCGTTTTACTATATGCTGAATCATCTCGTTCCTCGTCCTCCTCTGTCTTTCTTTAGTTTCTACAGTTAATATAAACCCTGATATCTATATTCAATCTCTGTTTACGGCATAAAACCGCAAAACCGGACGCTAGATTTTGCGTCCGGTTTTATGTTACTACACAATATATTGTGTGTCAAGCTCAAAAATGGAAATATTGAATTTATAAAAAACCGCATCAAAGCGTATAAACAGTAGCCGCGGCCTTCTCCAGCGGATTGCCCTCGACGTCCTCGATCGCACCGTTATCGCAAAGTTCTGCAAATTTGGGGTTTATGGGCAGGCTGTCTATAACCTGTATACCATAGTGTTTCGCGGTTTCCTCCACCTTGCTTTCACCGAAAATTTTAATTTTCTTTCCGCAGTCAGGACATTCGAGATAGCTCATATTCTCTACGATGCCGACGATCGGAATACCCATAAGCTCAGCCATATTTACAGCTTTAGCTACGATCATGGATACCAAATCCTGCGGAGAAGCGACGATTACTATGCCGTCCAGCGGAAAAGACTGGAACACAGTCAGCGGAACGTCGCCCGTACCCGGAGGCATATCTATCAGCATTACGTCAATATCTTCCCAGCGGACTTCTGTCCAGAATTGCTTCAGCGTCTCAGCTACAACAGGTCCTCTCCATATTACAGGATCAGTTTCCTCTTCCAGCAGCAGGTTAATAGACATAATTTCTACGCCGTTCTTGGACTTAGACGGAAGCAGACCCAGTTCTGAATTGCGTATTTTCTGAGTAACGCCGAATATTCTCGGGATGGACGGACCTGTCATATCCGCGTCCATAACTGCTGTTTTGAGTCCTTTTCTGCTTAGAGCTACCGCAAGCAGAGAGGTAACGAGAGATTTACCTACGCCGCCTTTGCCGCTGACTACGCCGATCACTTTTTTTACGGAGCTGCCGGGACGGAGCTTCTCGAACATTTCTTCTCTTTTTGTACCATGACAATCTGCGCCGCATGTGTCACAGTCATGTGTGCAGCCTTCAAATTCTTCGCTCATGTTTTATCTCCTCATGTGTTATAAAAATATGTCATCGTTAATGCGCTGTTATCAGCGTTATACATTTTACCAGTCTATAAAAGCTGTGTCAAATACTAAACTACAAAACCGCCGTTCACGCCTATGACCTGCCCTGTAATGTACCCGGCAGATTCGTCGGCAAGAAACACCGCCAGCGCCGCCACTTCCTCTGCTCTGCCCAGCCTGCCCATGGGGATTTCATCCGCCAGCGCCGCCTTATCTTCTCGAGAAAGAGCGGAGTTCATATCGGTATCTATCGCCCCGGGGGCAATACAGTTTACACGCACACCCGAGAGCGCGGCTTCCTTGGCCAGCGCTTTTGTCATGCCTATCATCGCGGCCTTGGACGCAGAATAATGAACCTCGCATGACGCTCCTATCTGCCCCCACATAGATGAAATATTTATTATACAGCCGCTTTGCGCCGATACCATAGCGGGAAGCACGAGCTGAGACAGCAAAAACGCGCCTTTGAAATTCACGTCCATCATTCGCTCGAAGCTGCTGTCTGATATATCTGTAAATAACGCAAATTCGCTCACACCGGCGTTGTTGACCAGCAGAGATATTTCTCCTACTTCATCTCGAATCGAGCGTACAAGCCATTCCAGCTGTGCTCTATCCGCCATATCGGCTCTGTACGCTCTCCCGCCGATCTTCCTCGCCACCTCGGCGGCTGCGGCCTCATTTTTTTCATATGAGATACAGACATACCAACCCGCCTCAGATAAAGCGTCGGCTATCGCCGCGCCTATCCCTCGCGAACCGCCTGTGACCAATGCGATTTTATTCATCCGAGACTTCCTCATCCGCTTCTTCCAGCATGTCAACGTCCGCAGCCGTCTCATTTTCAGGTAATGTATATCTCATTTCAAACCAGAATTCGGCTCCGTGGCCCGGTTCGCTGTTCACGCCGAAGTTGAATCCGTGCAAATCCAGAACAGATTTCACTATAGAAAGACCTATACCCGTGCCTGCTATGCAGCGTTTATGCTCTTTGTCCACTTTGTAGTATCTGTCCCAAATGTAGTTGATGTCCTCAGGCTTTACGCCCTCGCCCGTGTCTTCCACGGACACGCGAATTATGTCTTCTTTTTCGCGTACATTTATAAATATCTTTTTGTCTTCACCTGTATAGTTTACAGCATTGCTCAGCAAATTATACATGACCTGCTCTATTTTGAGCATATCCGCATAAACATGATAATCGCGCTTACAATCTATTATAAACTGATAACCATCCATTTGAACCGCTTCAAACCGCGCAACTACATTATTTATCATTTCAGGTATGGACATTTTTTCGCGATTTAGCTCCATAACGCCCGCCTGAAGTCTGGATACGTCCAGAAGATCGCGCACCAGCATAGATAGTCTATCCGTTTCTTTAATTATTATCTCCAAATGCGCGTTCCTCTTTTCCGGGTTATCTCCGGAAAGGTCGCGGATCATTTCGGCGTATGCTTTTATCATTGTCAGCGGAGTTTTAAGATCGTGCGATACGTTAGCTATAAGCTCCGCTCGGAGCTTCTCCGCCTGTCTCATTCCTTTAGTGGCATAATTCAGCGCATTGGCGAGCTGTCTCACTTCATAGACATTTCCGCCTTTGAATTCTATCTCTAAATCACCGCTGGAAAGCTGCATAGCGTCTTTCGTTATATTTGCTATAGGCTTAGAGATTTTGCTTGACATACTCGCCGATGTCAAAAACGCCAAAAGCACAATAGCAATGGCCATAAAGTTCAGCTGCTGAGAGATTACCTTGCGCGTCTCTTCTATAGGACTAAGCAATGACGTAACTATTAGCACAACTTCTTTGCCTGATTTGCCTCGTATTATCTTCCCGAGAACAAACATTTTGCCTTCGCCTTTGTCCATGTTTACGTATTCTTCAATCTCGCCATCAGCGCCGCGCAGAGTATCAGTGAGAAGTTGTCCTCTTACATTGCCAAAGCTGAGATCCGGCGAGTTGATTCCGCTCCGATTCGTTGTTCCCGACGGCGCATATATGTATAACAGGGTACCGTCAAGTTCTGTTATAGCAAAATATACGTTGTTATCCTGCCCGACTTTCGTCAAAGACTCCGCAAGCGAGCTGCCCGTCAAGGTTGAGTAACTGCGTTCTATGCGTTGAGCAGACTCTCGCACATCAGATTCTTTCATATTTTGGTAGTATACACTCATAAATACTACCTGAAGGAGCCATAAAACCAGCAAAACGCCAACAGCAAAAAGCATCATGCTAGTCCAGAGCTTGAAACGTATGCTGTCGTTGACCAGACGAATTCTCAGCCTGGGCTTTGCCTTGTTCTTATTAAATTTCAAATTTGTACCCCATCCCGCGCAGAGTAACTATGCACTTTCTGTACGGTCCAAGATTTGCGCGCAGCATTTTAACGTAAGTATCTACCGTTCTGTCATCGCCAAAGAAGTCATATCCCCAAACCTTGCTCAAAAGCTGCTGACGGCTGAAAGCGATGTTTTTATTGCGTGCAAGGAAGAACAGCAGATCGTATTCCTTCGGAGTGAGCTTCGCATGTTCTCCGTCCACAATAACGCTTCTTCCCGCAAAATCTATCTCGAGACCTTCGTACACGAGCTTATCTTGAGACGCGGCGTTGGCAGCTCTGTTTCTGCTGAGAACTACATTAATGCGCGCCATAAGCTCCTTCGGGCTAAAGGGCTTTACAATATAATCGTCTATGCCAAGTTCAAAGCCGAAGAGTTTGTCATATTCTTCTCCTCTGGCAGAAAGCATGATAACAGGTATATCCTTTATCTTGCGCATTTCTTTGCAGGTGGAGAAGCCGTCCAGACGCGGCATCATAATGTCAAGTATTACAATGTCAAAGTCTTTTTCTTTGACCAGCTCTATCGCAGCCATGCCGTCTGCCGCTTCTTCAACCTCATGTCCCTCGAATTCTGCATACTCTTTTATTACGTCGCGGATACCCGCCTCATCATCCACTACCAAAATGCGTGCCATAGTTATTCCTCCTGTATTATTATAAATCTCAGCATACGTCCACTGCCTGCAAAGCGCTTTTGTCAAACGGCCGGGACGTCTTTTTATCAAACTAAATCTGTAATATATGTCTTTTTCGACAATTTATTATACAATCACAAACATGAAAGCTCATACGTTCTTTCACAATAGTAATTGTTAGCGGTGTTACGGATATGGAGTGAGCATGAAATGTATGTGAAAGCTGCTCGTTTTTTATGCTTAATCGCTAAGCTCTGAATGCAAAATTATTTAATGTTATCTGAAATGCCGTATAAGTTTAAACACGCTGTCTCTTTTTGAAACAGGCTCATAAAAAACGCCGAGGAAAAATCCCCCGACGTTTCTAGTTATGAGCTAAAATTCAATTTCTTAAAAAACTCGAGCGCCAAACTTGAAGTGGCTCTTCCAATAGCTGTTGGACTGAATGTTGTTGCATATACGTATCTTGCCCTCGCTGGAGGAAGCATCTATCATGCTGCCGCCGCCGAGGTAAATGCCTACATGACCGCTAAACACAACTACGTCGCCGCGCTTCAGGCTGTTAAAGTCATACTCACGCTCGTACTTAGTGCACGAACCCCAGCCGGAAGAAGTCATATAGCCCTGGCTCACGCCGGCTTTGTTCAACGCCCAATATACGAAACCGGAGCAGTCGAACGTATTCGGACCCTTCGCGCCCAATACATACTTGCATCCTAATCTGGATTTAGCTGCGGAGATAAAGCCTTCGACAGAAGAGCTATAGCTGCCGGAGCTGGAAGAGCTGCTGGAGCTGCTGGAAGAACTGCTGCTGGATGAAGATGAGCTGCTGGAGCTGGAAGACTTAGCCGGCTTAGCATCATCGTCAAGCAGAGCCTCCGCCGTCTTACGATTTACCTTACCCGTTTGGCTCAAACCGTTGCGGGACTGGAATTCCTCCACCGCTCTTTCTGTAGCGTCGCCGTAGTAACCGGTCGCGTTGTTCATATAGCCCAGCTTAACCAGGCACTTCTGAATCTTTCTTACAACATCGCCGCTGTCTCCCTTACCTACAGATGTAACTTTTGAACTGCTGGAGCTGGATGAGCTGCTGCTGGAAGAAGATGAGCTGCTGGAGCTGCTGGAAGAACTGCTGCTGGACGCCTTCTTAGCGTCATCGTCAAGCAGAGCTGCCGCTGTCTTGTACCCAACTTCACCGTCCTGAGTCAGACCGTTGTTCGCCTGGAACGCTTTTACGGCTCTCTCTGTAGCTTCGCCAAAATAGCCTGTATCGTTCTTCATGTAGCCCAGCTTGACAAGCTGCTTCTGAACTTTTCTTACTATGGAGCCGCTGTCGCCGAGGCCTACTTTTGTAACCTTAGAGCTGCCGGAAGAATCAGAAGCTGTATCGTCTGATTTCTTTTCATTGTCTGCCGCTGTGTCATCTGTTTTTACAGTTTCAGAGCTGCTGTCGGAGGAAGATGTTGTATCTGCCTTTTTAGCATTCTCATCAACCAGAGCGCTTACAGTCTCAAGGCTTGTTTTTCCGTCGCTGTCCAGTCCGTTGTTAGACTGGAACTCTTTAATCGCCTGAGCTGTAGCCTCGCCGTAATATCCGGTCGAATTGTTCATATAACCCAGCTCTACGAGGCGATCCTGTACCTTCTTTACTGTCTCGCCGCTGTCGCCTATTATCAGCGCGTTTGCCTGAGCGTCATCCGACTGCAAAGCCTCGAGGGTATCCATTCCGAAACAGCCGTCTGCGATCAGGCCGTTTTTCTCCTGGAATCTTTTAACTGCGTTTACAGTATCGTCTCCGTACTGACCGTCAGGCTTTGTGGTCATGTAGCCCAGATTGTAGAGCATTTTCTGAAGTTTCTCTACATACTGGTTGTTGTCGCCGCGGCTTATATAGTTACTCTGAGCATCGGCGGAAAAGAGTTTCTCACGAGTTTCCGTGCCTACGCTTCCATCCTGAGTAATTCCGTTCTTCTGCTGGAACAGCTTCACGGCTTCTTCCGTCTGAGTACCGTAATATCCTGTAACTGTATTTATATATCCCAGAGACTGGAGTCTCTTTTGAATGCTGTAAACATCGTCGCCCGATTCATCGACTCCGACTGAATACTTCTGAGCATTCTCAGATACGAGCAGTTTATATGTCTGCTCTCCTACGTATCCATCTTCAGCGAGACCATGCTTACGCTGGAAGAGTTTTACCGCCGCCTTTGTAGCGGAGCCATAATACTCTGTAGGTTCGTCCTCTTCCATATAACCAAGAGACATGAGTCTCTTCTGGAGTGTGAGAACCATCTTCGAAGATGTCCCGGGCTGTATCACATACTCACTGCTCTGGCTGTCAGAGCTGCTCGTATCTTCCGAAGAAGATGCGCTGAGCGCAGCGCTCGTCGGGAGATCACCCTTTGCATCTACTGTCTTTGCAATAGGAGAAGCAGATGTATCAGTTCCTAATGTATTCTGAATATCAGCTTCGCTTACAATTCCAAGATTTGTCTGCGCTGCATTTGTCGTATCATTATCTGCTGCGAATGCAACAGAAACGGACATTCCCGCAACCATAGCGCATGCAGCGACGCCTGCGATTAATCTTTTACCAAAGCCCGTCACTATATCTACTACGTTTCGCGCAGTGTGAGCTATTCTTTCAGGTATTGTCAGTTTAATAACAGCATGACGCGGAGCATCGTAATTTTCAAAATTATTCTCCGCGATTCTCATCTTTCTCTCTTCAACGGCGTAGCCGTAATCTCTCTTATTAGATTCAAGTCTCTTATCCATTAAGTCTTCAAAACCCTCCTTTATTTGAGTTGAGTAAACGTTGCATTTCCCAAGGAATCTACCTTGATGAATTAACTGGAATAAATTATACCGCAAAAAGAGAATTTTGTGAACCTCCATGCGCTCTATCCAGCCCTCAACCCCACAGATGCGAACGCCGATTTTTCCCGGTTTAAAGGCAAAAAACAGCTGTTGTAAACAAAATATGAACTGTTGTTACAAATGCATTCTGTAACATTGCGTTTCCACTTTATTCATACTTTGTTCATTTTATATGCATTTATCATATTTGTTTTGCACATCTTTCACACTTGTTTGAAACAAAAAAGACCTCACTTTTCTGTGAGATCTTTGACTATAAGCATTATATGCTCCGTCTGCCGCGGAGTCAGTTTTCTGATTGCATTTGTCAGCTCTGACGTCTTTGACGGCGCCATAGAGTCGATATCAAAAAACTCTGCCGGTGTAATTCCAAAATAATCACAAATGTAAAATAATCCATTCATAGACGGCATGGTTCGCCTGTTTTCTATTTTATTTATGTAGCTCTCGCTCTGACCTAAAGAAAGGCTCATATCTCTCGCAGAAACGCCCTTCTGCATTCTCAATTCCATCACTCGTTGAGGAAACCACTCTGCATAATCCAATTTATTTTCCTCCTCTTTTTATATATAATTTTAGTATGCAAAGTTATTTTTTTATGGATTATAAATATCTATTTTTGTTGACTTAAATCTTTTAAAGATATATAATTACATCATCTATATAATTAAATTCTATATATTTTTTAAG